>Ga0308417_1000006_pt1 | contig 286480 bp, 223 predicted proteins | sample HotsprSampleOS65_FD_203528 | JGI IMG/M metagenome (GOLD analysis project Ga0308417, IMG submission 203528) | Hot spring phototrophic mat microbial communities from Octopus Spring, Yellowstone National Park, Wyoming, United States - 20090730_OS65 ... | reverse complement strand
AGTGGTCAACGCCACACGGAGGACGAAGCCTATCCCCTGACAGCTCCGTAGCTATTTTGCCAGGAGCCAGTCCGCTGGTCAACCGGAACAGCCTCTGGTGACCAGCAAACATATCATACGAGGAGGAATGGCAGTCAGAATTAGACCGTTTGGCAACGTTGCCGGAGGAGCAGAAGGAGTCCGCACTCACAGAGTTTGAGAAGCAAAAAGCGGAATCAATATCCGAAATGCAAACAGAAATTGAACAGATGCTCACTAGCATCCGTGTTGCCGATCCTCGAATCCTTTCCATGGCTGTAAACAAAGTAGCTGCTGCGTTGAGAACCCAAGCCGATATTAAAGAACAACTCTTTGCTACTTTTGGCCGGATCTTGGACAGCCCGTGTGGAGAGCAAGCTCTCAGGTCAAAATAGGGGCGACTATTTCAGGTCCAACTGACAGCCAAAAGGACAATGGTTCATCGGCACAAAACTAGTACCATCCGCCGGCGGTAGAACAACCCTACCGCCGGCGGGCTTAACCACCATCTCTTACGACTTATCCGCCACAGAAACGACTACCATCCCTGGGCTTGCGCGTATCATGCTTTGCAGCCGCATACTGAATTTTAATTGCTTACTTAGAGAGGAGACTCAAGAATCAGAGCGAGCTTGTCCTGGTAGGACTTAACCCAGTAACCATGCCAAGCCTCTAGCTCCTCACTGGTCGGGAAATCATCCGGCAGACCCACGTCATACATACCCTGGGAGTTTGCATTCCAGCCATATACAATGGACTGAACCCAGTTCGCGCTACCCGGATACTGGCATGCTTCCTGTAGAGTCTTCGTGGTATTCCCATCGGTAACCTTTGCGTTCTGCCACGTGAAACTGCTATTGAAAGGATTACCTATGAGGGTCCACCCTCTCTTTGGCAAACCGATCCATATGTCCATCGAATTGTTATCGTTCAGACCAGAGAACGAAATAGTCTTTGGAGAACCAGTACCATTCTTAAGCCAGTACCCATCTGTGAGGAGCATGCTCCCGAAGATTTCGGGCGCGAACATGTCGTACGCCACTAGACCTTGTGTCGGCGCATCCCATCTGTAGAGGTATCCGTCTACAGGTATTGTGGTAATCACGCTTTCGACAGCCGGGTCAAGGGGAATTCCAGGCAAGGCTATGAGGTTCCAGCCAGCAGGTGCGCTATAGTTGAATGACGTCACTCCACCTGCAGCCATTGTCGCCACACAAACAAGCAAGCCCAGTACCATAAGAGATAGCTTCATTTTCTTCACTCCTTTGATTGATGAATTTTGTTTGGAACTGCTAGGTATACACCAGTCAATGTTCCGTGCAACATCATCATCTGACTCTGGACATCCCAAGCAGACGAAGATGAGCACTTTCCACTGCCAATTTAGCACGTTCCTGCAATCTAGTCAACAGGTAATTTTACTGAATTTCTTCGCAAAAGCCAGTGGCTGAAAACGCACCGCACCTTGGGCACGCGTCTACATACCCCTATAATCCATTTCTTTTATTCTATAGTTTACCCAATAAGCCCTCCTATAGCATCACGTCCAAGAGGCACAGTCTTGAGAATCTTGCATTAACAAGACGATCTCCAGCATCTACCAGCTGTTTATGCGATTTTCCAACTGGGTATAAAAGGCAGGTGTAAACAACGAATTGTCTTAGTCAGAGAGGAGGTCTGCACATGCAACTCAGAGGCAACCAGAAAATACTCTTGGCCCTTTGGGCCATATCAGCGACTGTTGTTGTGGGTTGCGGCGGAGGTGGAAGAGATCGCTCTGAACCAACTCCACAGCCGATCAACAATGCTCCGACCATAACATTGGTCTCGCCGCCTAGCAATCCGATCGCTATGGACGTGACTACACAGCAGTACTTAGACCTGAAAATAAAGGCGGATGACAAAGATGGAGACAGACTGACTTGCGTATGGACATGGAGCGCCGGCTCTGTATCGCCGACTGAATACGAAATGGATGCCGGAAGCGAGATGACAGCTCGGTTTACGCCGCCGCAATTCGACGGTCAGTGCAAGCTACAGGTATCCGTCAGTGACGGCGAGACAAGTGCGACCAAAGAGATCATCGTAAACGTCACAGGTTGGAACACGACTCCTGGCAGCAGGCTATCAATAACGAGCATAACCATGACCCCCGATCCGGTATCACCCTCTGCCACCGCACAGATGTTTGCACAGGTAAGCAATCCAAGCGGCCAGGCGCTCACATACACATGGAAGAGCAAGTACGGTGCTTTCTCCGGAACAGGGTCAACGGTAAGGTGGACAGCGCCAAAGACTCCTGGCGTTTATGGCATCTACCTAGCCGTCACAGACGGAACAACCACCGTGACTGCAGGAAAAGCGGTAATGGTTGCTGGTCCGGCCGGTGGTCTACAAGGCGACTATTATTTAACTTACAGAGATAGAAACTACGTGCGTTTTGATAAGTTGGTGTTCAGCCGTATTGACCCGACGGTGAATTTCAATTGGGAAAAGCTGTCTCCCGCGCCAAATAAGATACCTGGAGATGGATGGGGTGCCAGATGGAAAGGATTTGTGAAGTGTGAGCAACCGGGAACTTACATTTTCAGAGTGCACGTAGACGACGGTGCGCGGATGAGAATTCAGAACGATTCCGGGCAATGGGTATATGTGATCCCCGACACTAAGGAGAACTGGTCTGACCATACAGAGGGCGCATGGTTGCCCGATCCGGTTGTGCCAATCCAATTGGATGGAGGCAAATGGTACCCCATGGAGTTGGACTTCTTTGAGGGTGCGGCGGATGCGTTCATTGGCCTTTATTGGAGTAAAAATGGAGGTCCGGAAACTATCGTACCCCAGACCTCCCTGAAACCTCCTACTTGATCTTCACCTTGGCTGAGCACGTCCCGGAAGCATGGGGGGCTAGGATTGGAATCACCCACTTCACGGAGTTTGCAGACGGGTCGTACGTTCCGCCTGTGCTAGCGCTTCCGGAGACATAAGTGGTATTAGCGGGGATCGGCAGTCTTACCTCTACATTCGTCGCATCCCCGCTTCCATTATTCGTATACGTAATAGTGTATGTGATTATGTCCGATGGCACTGCGGTAGACTTGTCCGCCACCAATAAGAGATTGATAAACGGTTGTTCTGTCTCCTTGCGTGATTTCGCTACGATGACGGCGGTGTCTGTTTTCAAAGAGGTAATGGACAGTTTCAGAGCACCGCTGGTCACCGTCTGCGATTCTGAACGCACTAATACGCCAGTGTAGGTGTCATACCAAGAGATCGTATAAGTCCCGTTCTCAAAGCCAGGTACTGTCAATTCCGCACTCATAGGAGATGGTGATAAACCTTCACGAACCACCCTTGACCAAGTGTTCTGACTATTCTGTATCCAAAAGTAGCCACAATTTGTTTTCTTTTGACCAATCAAACGAATTTTCGAATTGGTTGAAATCGCCTTTATCTCGGCACATGGATCGGAAGCCACAGTGGTGCCTTGGTCATAGAACGGCAGATTGGCGGCAAAGGTAGTGGCACCTTTCCAAGCACCCCATAGCTCCCAGGCAATGACATACTCGTTAACCCACCAATAGGTAGGGGTATTGAGAGCAGAACTTGCCACAAGTTGCGCCCACAAGCAGTTGTGAAGGTGAATACCTGTGGAATCGTGACGTGGCTTTGTGGTATCGTCTAGTCTCGCCCAGTAACTTAAGTCGTAGTTGGCGCCCATTAGACCAAACTCACCTGACCCCCATGGTTTCTTTGTACCATTGGGTCCACCCGTATACCTCTGAGTGCACCTGATAGTATGAAACCGTGCCCAATCGTACTCATCGTCACCAAGCGGAGGGCATTCAAACCCACCGTTGTAAAGTTCATTGATGCCAGTTACGTTGTCAATTACTTCTATATCATCCCACCAAGCTGTACCCGAACTACCGGTAAGTTGCGGATAGAGCGTGAAGGAGACCGCGGTTGAGCCAGTGGTAAAAGTCTTGCTTCTTGTTACGTAGCCCATGCTGCCTGAGTCATCTATGCTGAAGTTTGTGCCAGGTGAATTACCACCACTAAACTTAACTACCATAGATGCTTTGCCACTTACGCCTGATGTCTTAATTTTATAGCGAATGGTGTAGGATCTACCAGGCTTGCAGTATATGACAGCATCTTCGGCTATCGTAGTTCCGTTCGCCGTAGCTTTGAGCGAATTGCTACCTGATGCGGCATTGGATGGATTAGTGTCTATGGTCATGCCACTTGCCAAATTCCACCAGGTTGGATAGCCCTGACCACCTGAGCGCTCTTCAGTGTTTATGTAATTGTGCACCTGATTGATATCTAACGCCGCAAGTTGGCCGTATTCATAGTCGCCGGGAGAACTCCACAGCGAATTTGTGATCAGGTGTTTGTTTACATCTCCTTGTCGGATCTTGTTGGCACGACCAGTTATCCAGTTACCACGAACTGTGGTGTAGGACGCATCCATTTCGTTTGTAAGTTCCCATGCAAAGAGCGATGTGTAGCTTCCAAAACGCGCTACCAGGTATCTCAGCACACGGTCTTGCTGGGCTATAGATGCTGCATCAGTCCAGAAATCACCGAAATACTGTGCATAAAAACCGGTTGGGCTTGAACTGTTCCAGAGTCGATAGTCGAAAATGGTAGCCTGCACATAGATCCCAAGCTCTTCGCACATTTGAAGCAGTGTCTCAAACCTAGCAAGAGCTATGAGACGCAACTGGGCTGGAGTCCATGGTTCAAAGCCAGGAATGAATACCATGTTGCAGTCTACCGTTATATTGCCAGACGAATCACACTCATACAGACCTACGTCGTCAATCCAAACCGTACCTGCCGAACCACTGAGAATCCTTGGCTTGAAATGCAAAACCTCGGCAGTACTACCAGTCTTGAAGACTGTCTGAGAGAGTGTCCAATCCTTATTGCTTCCGACACTGTTGCCCGTATGGCTTATGGTGGAGCCAGTGGCTCCGTCTTCATTCACATTTACAGCCACAGATCCGTTGAATGACGATGATGTTTTCAGATAGGCTATCGCTTTGTAATATGTATTCGGCTTACATCCGATGAAGCTCTGGTCAACCAACGTACCAGCACCAGTAACATCCTTCCGGGCGGAGCGTGTACCTGAGCGATACACTGAGGTATCGCTGGTATACGAGCTCCAACCTTCGAAATTCCTGAAGATATCATCCATGTCTCGGTTTACTAACCACCGACGAACTAGGTTCAAGCCATTGGCCTTCATCGCGGCTAGGGACGATTCGAGTTTGTCAGCGCCGTAGGGCATCATTGTTCCGAAAGGCACAAACGGTGTTCCGTCCGAAAAGGCAAATCTGGTTCCATCATCCGATGTCGTGATAAAACCTTTCTTTCCAGACTCCACACACGTGAAGGTCATTTGCGGTGAAGAAGTGGTGCCTGATTGATCCGTCACCTTCACAGTGACTTTGTATACGCCTGTCGACATAGGGGCATATCTAATATGCCAGTGCGGCGCGGATGTCGGTACGAAACGATCTTTGTTTGGGTATTTAGTTGATTTGCCCAGGTAAACATAGTCGGCGTCCCAGAAACCCCACACAGTCTGCGTCGCTCCAGAAGGTGTAATTAGCTCGGCTCGAACATCCACACCAGCGCTGGAGAGTGAATCACTCGTAGTTTCAGGACGGAAGGGATTGTAGTTTGAAGGCGATACATTCGTTAGATTGAAGCTAAGCTCGTATCGCTCATACTTACCCACTGTGTTACTGTTCGCTTTCAGAGATGTAATGGTTGCGCCTTCCACGAACGTAGGCATCAAGACCAGCAAGAGTAATGTGCTCGAAAGACTGATGGCACGTGGTGTCTTAACGTTCATGAACAACTGCCTCCTAGACAATTCACCGAGTACCGACAAATCCAGCAACTTGCACTGTACAAACTTGTCTTGCGTTTCAGTCAACCTTGACCTTGAAACTTAACATACCAGATGCGCCGGGCTGAACGGATGGTATCGACCATCGCACTACATTCGCAGACGAATCGTAGGTTCCCCCAGCACTTGCACTTCCTACGATATACGTTGTATTTGCCGGTATGGGAGCCGATATCAGCACAGACGTTGCGTCCGCGTTGCCCGTGTTCTGATATGTTATTGTATAAGTGAGCGTTTCACCAGGAACTGCGGTTGACTTATCCACCGCCAACGTGAGCTTTAGGTTCGGTGTGTTTGTGTCCGGCACGTCCGTGGCACGAATGTAGACAACAGTATCTGACGAATAGCTCGGTATACCAGAAATCGTGTTGCCGTTAACAGTGAGATCTACATAGGTTTCATCTCCCCGATAGACTCTGGCTCGATAGGTATGTCCAGGCTCGAGATCTACCGTCATGCTGCCACCACCACTGCCAACAACCTGGATGACATAGTGCGCGCCAGGTTTTGCAAAGCAGAAGGCAGACCCCCCTGGGGACTTCGTGACCAGAACATTCATCGGCTTCATTTCCCAAAACGGAATACCGTTATCTTCAATGAAGGTGCGAATCTGCTTAATTGCACGCCAGGCCTCGAAGGCGTTGTAGCCATTTTGAAGCTGAACATGACCACCCCCTACAAAACAAGACCACACGACTTTCCGATACTCAGGGTATGTCGTAGGTTTTTCCGGCGGTTCGTCGTAGTTGATGGCCTTATTCTTCGAATAATACGAGTTCATATTGCTATTGATAGTCGTAGGAGAATTCGTTCCCCAGTGAAAGTTGACAATCTTAATCTTCGAGTTTGTCCAGTAGGAACTGGACGGGGATGGTAGACGATTGACCGCGATAAGGCGGGATGTGCGAGCAGCCACGTAGTCGATCCAATAGTTTTCCCAATCAGAAGGTCCGGTATATTCGTTGCAGATCTCATATATGACATTCGGGTAGCCACTAGTTTCTGCCAAAAGCTTATCCACATACAGTTTCTGAATAGATAGCAACTTACTATCGGTGAGATTGTAAAATGCAGGCACACCACTGACAGTACTACTGCTGCCGGAAGGTAGGTTCAGACCGTTGATATTGTTGGAGGGATTGAATGGATGATAGCTCCACCGGTGTGTACCAGGTGCGCTACTGTCCGCCTCCATGCCACACTCCTCCCATAGATCTATCTCCAAGAATATGTCTTTGCTGGCTGCATATGCGCATGCGTCGCGCATCTCTGCCCAGAATTGTTCATCCCACTTGGTAAGATCATATTTCGGTTTTCCATCATTAGCCGTGCCGGGACCAGTTCGCGCCCATGGCCAACGAATATTCGGCGAGTACCACGGCTGCATGTGCCAAATACGACCATAGTTGGCTTTGTAGGCGGCCATAAAGTCTATGGCATCGCGGTACTTATATCCCGACACATACTCCTCAAACAAATGCCCCTCAGTGTCCCCTGGATACACGCGGCCTGCACCAATGAACACTACTGGTTTTCCATCGGTTGCCAAATAGCGGGGATTTGCTGAATACACTGTGAGAGGCTTTGTAATAGCTGCGTGTACTTCCAGACATGGGAGCAAGATTAGCGCCAGAAAAACAGCAATTACACATAGAAATCTCATCTGAAGGTGAGTATCCTTTCTTCCGTAATGTTCGGGGCGGTGAGTAGCAGGCAGTTTCACTAACAGCCCGAACTAGACACCAGCCCTATTTCAGCATGTGTTCTGTGTAGCAGTAATTTTACCCTGAAGCTCATCATTAGTCAACCTTTATTAAATGGTCTTCCTATGGTACCTGGCAATACATGCTTAAGATGCACGTAGTACAACCAAGTATACGAAGTGTAGAGTTATTAAGGCTGACACGACAATGCTTGTGCATAGATAGCAAGCCAAAACCAATCAGATCACGGCCTAGTAGGCATTACCCAATTGTCAGAATCCTGATGTGTTTTCGGGCGTTGTTCTAACGTTTGTTTTGGGTAGATGTCCTTCGGCCTGGGGCCGGAAGCCCTCTACCTGCTCAGTCGAGGTTCTGCGAGGGGAAGCAAGTACTTGGAAACAAGACACAGTTACACCAGAGAACTGCCGATTAATTATCCGCCGATACCTGGCCCGGAAATATTCTGAGATTAGACCATGTGGATCTGAACTCCAAGTGCGACCAAGCACAAGCCAAACTCGTTGATGATTTCCCACAGCTTTGTCCATATCCAAAGGTAGCTGCTTTGGATCCGTGTATCCTACTCCTGGAGGGTAACCAATGTAAGGTGCCGTTCCTCTGTAATAATAGATGAACGGTCCTCCCAGTTCGACAGACGAAATGATAATAATGTCGTCTGGCTTCACAAGACGATTGACTAAGCCAACTGCGGATCTCATATCCTGCTTAGCGTAAGCGGCTGCACAGTAGTGATTGGCAAGAGAAAATGCAACTACGCCTACCGCCAGGACAGGCAGAAATAGAAAGTATCTAAGCCTAGAAGACAGTCTAATTCCACTCGCCAGGAGAATCCAATACGGCAGACTTGCCAATATAAGATACCGTGCGTTCAAAGCTATGCCCGGGAGAAGAGATGCAGTGCCGGCTATTGCAATCGGAAAGACTAGGTGGCTAGATACAAACCAAAATCCTGTACGATTGGCTCGCCATGTTTCGATCAGGCCAAGAATGCTCAGGCAGCCGAACGCAAGAATGGCAATCAATATGGCTGTTAGATGCGGCATAATCGCTTTGGTAGCATCCAGATAATGCAGTTGCGAGACAGATGGTCCAAGCGAAAACCCTACGCTGAAAGTGTACAACCCGTAACCCAGTTGGAACAGGTTCATATTGCGCTCAAAACCTATTCGGCTTAGCCCACTAGACATGCTTTGACCGGACAGAAAGCGGACAACCCATGGTAGGAAGACAAGGACGATAGCGATTTGAACCACTGCCCAGGCGGCTAATTTTCGTCGCAGTCTTATAGATGCGCCTACAATGAAAGCGAACTGCGCGAAGAGCATTAACACGCTCGCCACGTGTGTAAAAAGTGCAAGAACCGTCAGTAAGCCATAGATAACATAGTCAACTAGTCGGTTGGATTCCCAAGCCCTCAGAAAGAAGAGCATTGCCCCTAACACCAGAAGTATTTGCAGGGAGTACATCCGTGCTTCCTGAGAATACCAGATGTGAAAAGGTGAAAGCGCCATCACGCAAGCCGCAATGCCAGCGATAGGTATACCGAATAACCGACGGGCAAGCTGATACATTAGCGGTATGGACAGAATGCCGAACACGGCCGAGGGTAAGCGAAGCATCAGTTCTGACTGCCCAAGTTTGAACCAGTAATGCACAATCATGAAGTAGAACGGTGGATGGAAAGCGTTCTGCCACACGCGTTCGAGCATCTGGGCTAGATTATCTCCAGAAGCATACTTCAACAATGTCAATGCTTCGTCTCCCCAGATGGACTGAGACCCAAGCCGGTAAAAGCGTAAGATGCTACCAGCTAGCACGGAGAACCAAAGTAATCCTTTGTCCAGCTTTTCCGTCTTGAAAGCCTTCTGCACGCCACCCATGCCCACTCCCTACAAATCTAGGTGAAATGGCGTCCAAAATCAGCAGACTGCAGAGTCGTTCTACCTGATTTTGACATGATGTTCATTGCAAAGAACTTATCTTGTCCCCAGGCTGAATGGTTGCCGCTTGCTGTCTGCCTTCGAGTCGTCTATGCTCTAAGAGTACGCTAAATAAGGCGCCAATATTACAGAGTATGTTTGAGTAAGCTTGATTTGCAAGTGGACAATAGCAGTTTCCACGAGCGATAAACTTACGCACGCTCTGCGCTTGAGTTGAATGCCATATACTCATAAAGTCATAATCGAACTCTCTGAGGTTACCCATAGACTTGGCGTACCCTAGGACGCAGCACGGCCACACATCTCCGTATGGGCTTATGTGAACGTTTGCGATTCCAGCATAACAGGGCAAGACTTGACGTTTCTCTCTAAGAATGCGAATCGCATAGCGATAGTAGACTTGCCTAACTGCCAGCGTCATATGCGAGATTTCTCCACCGACAATACGTCCGTTTTTCAAACTTATATTGAAGTCATCGATCGCTTGGGCGTATTCCTCAGGAGATGGTGTAATCTCATTTCCGATGTTAAACAATTCCGTTCGTTCCTCAGCGATTTCACTTATGTAGCTATCCAGTCCTAGGTTCGCCGCATATGCTGCGGTGCTGCGAACGTGAGACAGGTTGTAGTTTGAGATTATGGTGCCTACTCCTATCTCCAGGTTTGGATACTTCTCCTTTAGCCGTTTTAGCCTAGCTAGGGTATCCAAGAGCTTATCAAAGTTGCCATCAACTCCACGGATTTGATCATGTACTTGCCCCACTCCATCGAGGGAAGGTTTTATGGTGAAAGCAGGTGGGCGTCCGCCAAGTCGGATAATCTCCAGTATTTCCTGTACTTTCTCTTCAATCAGTCCCGGAGCTAAAGCGTTAGTAGGCACGTGGATAACTGCCGGCCGCAAGTGACGGCAAGCCGCTGCGATTATCTGAGGTAGGTCCGAGCGAAGAAATGGCTCACCGCCGCTGACGTTGAAGAAGTAGACTTCGCCCATAGAGGAAAATATTCTCTCCTGTTCCTCAAGCGATAGCTCGTCCTTTGCACGGGCGGGATGACTCTTATACAGCCTCCAGATGCTGCATGTCTTGCATCGGGACTGGCATTTATTCGTAACGGAAAGCGTTAGGTTGATTGGAAGAGGAGGTTTTGCAATCCCCAATCTAGCCAGGCGATATATAAGTGACCGCATAACCAGCTTCGTCTTTTTATTCACAACTTGTCCTTCCGATAATCGACGTCGGCACGGGTTTTCCACATGCGTCGAACAAATAGAACTCCAGGTCGTAGTACGTACGATGATCCAAGAGACGGTAATTGTGTTTCACGTAGTTGATGATCGTAAAACCTCCTCTGACCGTGTGCTTTGAGAGCATGAGCCAAAATCGTCGGCCTGAGAGACCCGGGGTTTGCAAGAGATCACGGACTTTGTCGTTGGTCCAATCTCCAAACTCCTCTTCGGGCGTCAGATAGTAGCCAAGTGCTACCACAGGTGACCTCCCGTGGTAATAGTAGTCAAAGATGAGTTTGTTCCCCGGAGAATATATCCCGATGATATCCCCTGGTTCCTCGTGCGTTTCTACATACCGGACTGCTGGACGCCACTCAGGGCGTTCCGGTTGCACGTAATACATGCCCAGTCTTACCAATGTCGGCAGCAAGATGAGAATCAGAACTGCAATCTTTGTACCCCGATGAGTCAATGTTTGTATACCATGCGATACCAGCATATACAGAGCTGGTGAAGCTGCAATCACGTATCGGACTGTCCATACATTAGTGACAAAAAGGGACAAGAGGTAGCTGCACAGCAGTGGCAAAACCAACCAAATCCAGATAAGTGAAACATTTGCGTGGGTTTTGGAGAACTTCCTGAGGCCAAATAGAGCTACTGTCAGTATGAGGAGCGAAAAGAATACTGCTCCAAGAATATAGACGGCTGAAGGATTGTTGCATTTCCATAGATAAAAATCTCCGAGCATGGAAATGACATCTCGTGGCGATGGTGCGGATTGAGAACCGATTAAGCCGCTCTCGAAACTTTTCATCACCTGTACACACCTATTCGTCCATGGCAACCAACCTATCGTGACTACTAGCATTCCACACAACAGCATCCAGCTTCTCGGGCTATATCGCCTGTGATATAGGAGCATGAATACTGCATGTCCCAGAAACACGAAAACGGTCAGTGGAAAAGTGAGTAAGGTCAATAGAGCAGATATCACGTATCCAAGGCCGTACCGAAAGTGCCCATAATCGCGCCATAATACGAAGAGATATGTCGCACAGATGACAAGCAATGCAGCCAAGCTGTACATTCTCACTTCTTGTGAGTGATTGATATGCAGGACGGATACAGCCATGAACACTGATGCTAGCAAAGCAACAGGTCGGTCAAAGAGTCGGCGGCCTAGTCCAAACAATGCCCAGACACCAGCTACACCAAAGATGGCAGCAGGCAGTCGGAGTAGGAACTCGTTTCCACCCAATCCGAGTCTCATCCAGGCGTGGAGAATCAAGTAATAGACTGGTCTGAGCCCAACAGCAAGAGCCGGGTACATGGCATCTCTAATACTGTACCCCTCATCGCTCCACAAACTCTCCGCACCGAGCTGGTAGAGTCTCAAGACAAGCGCCAGACCCGTTACAGATAGTAAGTAGGGATAGTCGCTGTCAAGGACGTGTCGAAATATCAAGGGTTTCACTAGCGTTTCTCGGTCAACCACCGCCATATCTAAGACCTCCCGAGTGCACTGCAGTCACCGGAGCAGCGAGATGAACACTCACTCTCTCAAAGCGTTTGGTCGCCAGTATGCGGTAGTGATGTTGAATATATTCTTCTATGCTGAACCCTCCCGTGTCTTCGTGGTACGACAGAACAAACCAAATGCGCTGCGCGTTTCTTGGGATTTCTGTCATCATATGTGATATTCGTTCTTCGGTCCATCGCTGAAAATCACGCTTGGTGAGTGACTTTGAACCTAGCGCGACCCAAGGTGCGTGACCGGAGTAGTAGTAATCGAAAACATATCGATTGCCATACCGGTAGATAGCAATGGAATCACCGGGCATGAGATTTGACTGAATGTAAGCTACCGTCTCTCGCCATTGGGGGCGGTGAGGCTTGACGTAGTAGGATGTCAGTCGCGCAACTGGAAGCAGAAGTACTCCGATGAGTAGCAATGCGAGTATTCTTATGTTTTTGAAAGCAGATAGCCCAAGAGCAGTAAGAATATAGTATGCAGGCGAAGCATATATGACATAACGCGGTAGCCAGATATTCGCCAACAGATTGGACACCAACGCATTAGCAACGAGAGGCGTTATCAACCACAAGATAATAACGGCCGTCTGCCATCGTGCCTTTCGATAGCAAGCTACTGTGCCTATAACGGCCACCGCTAATACAAAGACAGCATACACTGCTGTAAGAAGCACGACGCTGGCATGCTTGGCGGGTATTCGCCACAAATAGAAATCGCGTGTCACCCATAGTAAGTCTGCGAACCCCGGTTTTGGAAGTCGCCAAGTCCACGCTTCACTGAATTCACACAAGGAACGCAGTACGGCCGGTAAGAACGGTATACCTACCAGAACCAAGATAGCTTGGCTTCCATACCATACTAAGGACTTTCGGGTATTCCTAAGCTGATACAGAAAGAGCAAGTTGAAAGGCAAGAGCATGATAATAGTGAGTGGAAAGACGAGAAACGCTATGCCGGCTATTAACAAACAGGCTGCCAAGTCTGTGGGCTTGCCCAGGTTGAAATAGCGCACAAACACCAGCACTTCGCCAATCACCAGCATTGTTGTCAACGTATACATGCGCACTTCTTGTGAATGATTGACGTGAAGAGGCGAGATTGCCAAGAGCAAAGAAGCCAGAACAGCTGGTCTTCTACCATAGAGGCGATTGACTAAGATGTACAGCAAAGCTACTGAAAGTATGCCAAAGATGGCGGAGGGCATACGAAGCCATGCTTCGCTTTTGCCAAAAACCATCCAAAAGCTGAGGAAACGAAAATACAAGGGACGGATATCTGTCAAAGAATAATGCGATGACGCATCTCGCAGGCTGTAACCTTCGTCTAGCCAAAGGCTTTCTGTGCCAAGGTGATATAACCTGAGCACGGCTGCCAAAATGATCACCAGGACAGCCGGTAGGTTGCTCTGGCTGATTCTCTTGCCTTGTTGGTAGTCATACGGTTGGTTTACACTACGCGCATCCATGTAACGTCTCCATTAGATCCCTGTATATTCCGCTATCAAGCAAACGAATCAAGAGCGCGTAGGTCACGCAGAATAGGATGCTTATGCACACGATACCTATAAGCGAATGTGACGTGAGGCTTCGCAAAACCAACCAGATCAAAATACCCGTCAATGCCGCCGCACAGAGGGGTGTGCCAAGTGAATTTGCAAAGCTCCTAACGTTTAGGTCGAGTATTCGAAACACGTGTCTAAGCGCAAACACTGCCGTAACTGTGTATGCGACGGTGAAAAGTACGGCTACACCCTTGACTCCGACATAAACGACCACCGGATATACGAGTGGCGTCACAATAGCAATCTGGAGTAGCGAAACCTGTTGGCTTAGATTCGGTCGACCAGTTGACATAAACACTGCGTTTGCGGTGCTTCCGACGGAACGTATAGCACCATAAACCGCCAATATACCGAATAGAGGGACGGCGGGAATCCACTTAGAGCCGTACAGAACCCGAATGACTGAACCCGCTAGAACGAATATGGCTGCGGCTGCCGGAAATGCGGCCATAGCGATATATCTCACAGTCTTCAGATAAACGGCGCTCATTTCCGACGTGTTCTCTTGTAACTGCGAATACGCTGGAAACATGACACGCTGAACTATATGAGCCAGGTTTGTGGCAGGCAAGTTGCAGATAGTGAAAGCCATACTATAAAACCCAAGTGCAGTCATCCCCAGCCATTTGCCTATTGATGCATTATCAATCTGGAAGAACGCAAAAGTCGCTAATGATGCAACCATAAGATGCTTGCCATAGCCCACTATTACCCTTGCTTCGTTTCTGTCAAACGAAAACGAAGGATGTGTTGGACAGATCCACCAAATAGCGGTAGTGTTTACGACGGACATTGCTAGCCAGCCGACAATCAGACTCCATGCACCAAAACCAATTCCTGCTAGAATTAGTGAGGCAACAGCATACGCAACAGCGCTCAAGATTTCAGGTATTGCTCTTTTTCGGAACTTGAGATACTTGTCCAAGATCGCCGCCGGAACACTTGCCATGCCAGAAATCAGCAGACCTAGACACATCACTCTGACCGGCAGCGTAACCTCCGGGGAACTGAACGCTCTCGACAAGAAAGGAGCAGACATTCCTAAGAGCGCAGCCAGTACAAGACTACTCACCAAGCTTAGAGTCAGCGCCGTGCCAGCTGTCTTTTTAATATCAGCTTGTCGATAGATCACTACTTGGGCGAAACCTACGTCTCGGAATACTGCGGCGGCGTTGATTATTAGCGATGACAGCGCAAAGATGCCAAAATCATGTGGCTGTAGCAGCTTGGCGAGGATTAAAGTGGTTAGAACCTGCATTGCGCGAACAGAAAATGAACTGAGAAAAGCCCATCCTACCCCCGTGACAACGTCTCGCCTCAACTCTGGCCGCATCCTACAGACCCCTTTCGGATATCTGGTGAAAACTCTGGGAAGAGTGTTTCTTTCATAAAACCGATGTGCCAGAAGGTTAGACCTAGCCACACGTATGGCAATGCGCAGACAAGACTCTTTATTTCACGAGGGAATATTCGCATGTATCGGTAGGGAAACACAAGCGATTTCTCGGCAAAAAGGATTGGAAGGAGCAAGGCTGCCAAAAGTGGGTAAGTAACCCAGGATTTACCGACAATGTGGCCTAGTCGACGGGCAACGACTGCGGCTTGGCCCCTGTGCATCTCATGGAGCAGGTATTCGCTGGTATCCGAGCGATGCCAGTGGCGCACCTGGATGTTAGGGCAGAACAAGAGTTTCTCTCCGGCCGCCGATAATTTCTTGTTAAACATCAGGTCTACATAGAGAGGCTGGGTGGGATCGAAACCACCATATCTTCGAAAGACAGGTGCCTTATAGGACAGGTTGCAACTCACAAGGTAATCCATGAGTCGGGTCGGGCCGCTAGGAAAGAAGACACTAAACTCCGTGATGTAGCTGGCGACCGATACTGGATGCTCACCATTTCCATTCAATACCGCACCACATACCCCGGCACCATCGAACTCTCTGTGTGTCTGCCACATTTTCTGCACCCATTTCGGCTCAGCAATGCAATCAGAATCGATGAACAGCAACAGAGAGCCCGATGACGTGCTCGCGCCAAGATTCCGAGCTGCTCCGGACAACAAACGCGAAGGTGACTGAACTACCTTCACTTGAGGAAAGCTTTCACGCACTAGGCCAGCGGCACCATCGCTCGAGCTTTCGACAACTATGACTTCAAAAGGCACCTCCGTTTCCTGCAGGACAAGAGATTCGATGCACTGTATAATTGTGCTGGCTGATTTATATGCAGGAACAACAACAGAGGCGACTGGTCTGATGGTTCCATCTGTCAGCACATGGTCCCCCGTAGTCTCGTAAACATGCGGAGTTGAAATACTGGCGGAATCTCGGCATGCAAGCGAGCCAGCCAAATTGTGTATCTGAGACAACTGTACCCATACGGGGTACAACCAAAACTGGCAATGCCCTTGGTTACGCAACGGTTTGAGTCAACCTAGGGGTAACCAGGATATCATATTGGTTGTGTCGTCATTAAATTGGACAAGTTGTAAGACAGTATGTTGGTCACTACGCAATCCTCAGGATGAGAATAGTGCTTAAGATGAGGTGATCGGATTGAAATCCACAGTGGCATTGGTGAAGTGTCCCGACTACGAGCAAGCAAACGTAATGCGAGCTGTTAACGAAGCAATGAAATTTCTTGGCGGAGTTGGCAACTTTGTCAGCCCTGGACAGACTGTATTGCTGAAACCAAACCTCTTGTCCGCACGCCCTCCGGAGTTGGCTATTGACACCCACCCCGCTGTGGTCGAGGCTGTGGGACGGGTGGTTTTAGAGGCTGGCGGAATATGCTCACTGGGTGATAGTCCTGCAACTGGGATCAGCACTCCTGAGGCGTATGCCCGCATGCTCGAGATTACTGGCATGAGAGAAGTCATAGATCGCTTGGGGTTAAATATCGTGCGATTTGATGACACCTGCGTAGAACGGGAGGCAACCCACGCGCAGACTTTTCGCAAGATACTACTAACAAACGCGGTCAGCCAGTATGACGTCATGATTAACCTTCCAAAACTCAAGACACATGCGTTGACGACCATAACATGTGGAATCAAGAACCTTTACGGTTGCGTCCCCGGCAACAAGAAAATTGAATTCCATCTCCAAGCCGGTAACAGGCCTGAGTTATTCGCTCAGATACTAGTCAATATCTTGGCCATTGTGCGTCCTCAGCTGACGATTGCAGATGGCATAATCGGAATGGATGGACAAGGCCCAAATGCGGGAAGGCGGAGAGAATTTGGCATCATATTGGCGAGCACTGATCCCGTGGCACTCGATGCTGTTGTTTGCAGAATTGCAGGGATAGACCCGATGTCTGTACCCATGATACGCTTAGCATCAGACCAAGGTATTGGAATCGGAGATCTAGGGCAAATTGAGGTAGTCGGCACTCGGCCCGAAGATGTGCTGATTTCCGATTTTCAACTTGCACCTCACGCAGACATTTTGAACCGAATACCCAAGTCGCTTCATCGACTCCTACGTAATCATATGGTATCTAGTCCGACCCTCATTGAGGACAGATGTACACTGTGCCAGACGTGTGTAAAGGCATGTCCTGTGAACGCGATCAGTAGTAAGGGCAAGAGACTGCGTTTTGACTATTCCGTTTGCATCCGGTGCTATTGTTGCCAGGAAGTGTGTCCACATGAGGCTATTGAACTTAGAATGAGCAACCTCCGCTGGGTGTTTTCTGGCGCTATCTCCGCTCAGTGGAAAGTGAAACATTACGTAAAAGCAGCCATACGAACCATGCGTGGAATGCGGTAAGAGCATAGATTCGGTTCCAATCGGATAACAGTATGACCACTCAAGAGGCGATCTTCAGTCCAGAGACTCAATAGTTTCTATTACGCGGTCCCAAGAGAAACGGCTGCCTTGTCTTCTTATTTCAGCGCAGAACTTAGACTCAAGTGATTCTGAGAAGTACCTGTCAATTGCGTGTGCCAACGCAACGGGATTCTGCGGCGGTACCAACAAGCCGGTATGATCATTATCTATGCTTTCCGGCAGACCACCTACCGTGGTGGCAATTACGGGTCGAGCAAAACGAAAAGCAATCTGGACAATGCCGCTCTGAGTAGCGCTCCTGTAAGGAAGGACGACTACATCCGCTGCCGAGAAATACAGCTCGACGTCCTCATTAGGTATGTAACTGTCGATAATTCGAATGCGGCCTGTTAATCCAAGCTCTCTTACCTTAGCTTCGTACTTATCGCGTTTGTCATAGAACTCACCAACGACCAAGCATCTAAGGTTTGGAGTTGTCACCATAGACATAGCTTCTAGCAAATCCATGAGCCCCTTGTACTTGCGCACCAATCCGAAGAATAGTACTAGACTACCGTCTATGCCCAAGCGAGTTCGCGCTTCGTGCTTCGAAATGCCAGTTACGGGAAACAGCTCGTATTGAGGATGAATGGTTTTGCGGATGACGGAAGGGTTCAAGTTACCCAAAAGTTGGGCTAGATTTTCTTCATCTCGACTTGAATGGACTATGAATGAATCGGCATTCCGAAGCGCCCATACTCCCAGCCACCGAGTCATTGGCATGCTCTCATGGGGTAAGACATTGTGGCATATGAAGGTTACTCTTGAAACCTTTCTAATAGTGCTCGCAATAAAACCTAGACACAATCCCAGAAGTGGCTGCCACCATTGGATGATAACCCGCTCGGGTGACAGTCTAACTACAGTTCTTGCCGCCTCTACCCATGTCAGTGGATTCAGGGAATCGATAATCCGTGTTTGATCAAAATCACATGGCTGTGCGCTTGGGTCTATTTGCGATCGCCCGGGAAACAAGATAGACGGGTAGAGTCGCTTGAAAGTCACAGCATGAACGTGATGCTCACGCGACAAATGGTGGGTAAGCAGACTGGTATGATGAGCTATGCCACCGCGAAGGGGATAGGCAGGTCCAACAATGCAGTATCTCAACTGTCACACTCCCGCTTTGGCCGCCCACCAGACTTCCGTGCTATGCATGATTCTTCATCTTGTTTTTGTGACCTAGTTATCATCTCGCCCAGTAATCCGGTGGAGATGAACTGAACACCAAGGACCATCAAGAGCACGCCCAGAGTCAAGAGAGGACGATGGCCAATAGCATGACCCATCAACCACAGCATCGCGAGGTAAGAATTTACGCCAAAGCCCAGAAGCACGAGAGCCAATCCAAGAGAGCCAAAGAGATGCAGCGGCTTCTTGGTGTATCTGGTGATAAACAACACGGTAAGAAGGTCGAGCAGGCCGCGTGTGTAGCGTTCCCAGCCATATTTTGACTTGCCGTGTTTCCGTGGCCGATGGTCTATAGGAATCTCGGTGACGCGAAAGCCCTCACCGTGTGCAAGCGCCGGAATGTACCGATGTAGCTCGCCATAGAGGCGTAAGTTGTCAACCAGGTTACGGCTGTAGGCCTTGAAACCGCAATTGAAATCGTGGAGTTTCAGGCCAGTTGCGGCTGATACCACTTTGTTGAAAATCTTGGACGGCAGTGTCTTGGAAATTGGGTCACGCCTGTGATGCTTCCAGCCCGATACGAGATCGTAGCCAGCTTCGATGCCTGCTACGAATCTAGGAATCTCTGCCGGATTGTCCTGAAGGTCGGCGTCCATTGTAATAACGATTTTACCGTTCGCTTCTCGGAAACCAGCGGCAAGAGCTGTCGCTTTTCCAAAATTCCTCCGGAGATGAATAACGCAAGTTCGGGGATCTGAAGCGGCTAATCTTTCAAGTAGCTCTGTAGAGCCATCTGTACTGCCATCATTGACGAAGATGATCTCATAAGGCCTCTTCAGCGAAAAGAGAGCATGCACAAGTTCATCATGAAGCAACTGTAAGTTTGGTTCTTCGTTATATAGGGGTACGACAACAGACACTTCGGCAGGCATGTCTCTGGTATGATCGGTGAGTTGATCTTGCTCAGGTGGCTTTGTATCAATGAGCATGGTATCACCCCGTGTGGGACAATCCCGCTCGTTTCAGCACCAACCAGTTGACCCATAACTGCGGGACACCCAGCTATTGGAACCATTTCTCACGATTTGCTCTTACCCTACAACGCTGGGGTTGAAACGAAAGATACGGGATGACGTGTCGCATCGAAGGACCCGTGAAACGCCGGATACCAATGGGTCTAGCACGAGGAACGAACATCGAAGATGAAATGAGCTAGGTGAGCTTTCTCACGAGCAGCATTCCCCTAGCCTCCGAGGTCATACCCGGCATAAGATCGCCAAACGCCAGCATTATGTCTGTGCAAGGATTGTCTCTGTTGCTGTGGAGAAAATAGGCTCTTTCCCCCAAAATGGTAACTGAAACGCCAGACGCGGGATTGATAGTCTGCATGAAAGGCGCATCAAGGCGATGTTCGTTAAATCCCCAAAAGCCCTGATAAAACGGATGATCATACGCCTCATCTTTCAGAAGATAAGCCTCAAACACGTCATCAAGTCCTGCCCCCCTACCCAATTCCGCGAGAGACCGCTCGCAATTATCAGACAGGACTCGGACATACTTATCATCCCACCAATCAGCATCATTGAACTTCAGGCATACTGCGGCACCAGCTTTCTGGATCGTCGTGTTACCAACATTTGACAGCCTGATGCAAAAGAAAATGATGCAACCCGTTGACTCCACCACAGTCATCCATCTTACCGGACTATCTAGCGGAAAGCGAAATCCACAACATTCGAATGTAGATTCGTTCACGAGTGGACAATTGCCGCCGCCAATTAGTTGTTGCTCGCTAACATGCTGTATCAGCGAGCTGCCTAGGGAAACCCAATGTTTACCCTTTGGATACACACTAGACGCACCGGTATTGCTCACAATAGCCTCAGGCACCCAGAGTCGCATCTCGCCAATGCCTTGTGCCCCAGCAATGATCACCTGACAGTTGTCCCGCCCGCTGAGCGTCAGTTCAAAATCTTGTAATTCCCGATCCATATTAACGGCCTTTCTGAAACTGGTGAGAACGACGTTTCGGAAACACTCGTCCGAGTATTCGAGGCTCCAAGTTCGCGTACCAATCATAACTTTCACTTAGCAGTCTGTTACTTCCTGCACACACGCCTGGCTTACAGCACTAACTTCCCAATTTACATTTATCATTCAACGTTAGAGTGACTCGCATGAGAGTTTCGGCGGCTGGAAAGAAAAGCAGACTAGATATGGTCAAGAACGAAGGGGCAGTGTCCACGAGGAGCCAAAGCAAGTGCGCATGCGCTGTAGCTAACTCTAAGTGAAATTGCTAAAGGGACTAGGATCTCGAGCCTCGGCTGGCAACAACTGGTGTAGGAGCCAATGCTGCTTTGACCTTGGCAAACTTCTCGGGCGACTCATAGACGACTATTAGATTTGTCAGGCTTCGTCCAGGATGGCACGGCACTCGCCCCTTGAAATACAAGGCTGTGGAAGTACCTCCATCCAAGTTTATGGCGTCAACAGCGCCGAGACGCTGCATGATTTGAGCGAGTTTACTAAGATAAATTGGGCGGTTGACAGTAACCATGAGCAGTTTGTTTGCTTGCGTAACGCCGATAGCTGATCGTCTGGCCTTTCTGAAAAGAGCCCTGTCGTAGAACCCCTCAGACCTCGGGTATAAGCTGATCACACCATTCGTAACCAAACGCGGCCCAGAGCAGATCACTGACGTAAAACCGGACCACTCCACTGAGCGAGGATCGCCTAGGTTTATCACGTCGACTCTGTTGTCGGGCCCAAAACATAGACCTGTTCCTACCGTGCCTTTGACTGTGCGGTTGCTATCTATGACAATATCGCCAACCGGCAATAGGCTTTTCATACAGAAGAAGGTGCCAGTGATGGCCGCAGTCGGTTGTAGTCTGGAAAGCATGGAGCCAAACCCTTCCGAGCTACCAACGCCGTGTCGTGCCAAGGCGGGACTTATGCGAACATGAGGGCTATTCAAGTTTACTGTTACTATATGTACAGGGACACCCAGAACAACGCGCTTAGCATAGGAAACGCGTTCCTGCGAGAACGCAGTGCCTAGGACAAATACATGCATTGTTAGGATTAACAAGCTACATACTAGCCTTGTCATCGCAAGTCTCCGGTCATTTCGCTATCAAGATTAGCTTTTCACATAATAGCCATACTGTTGTATGTGACTAGATGTATGTACTCTGCAAACGGAAAGTTCAAACTCCAGCGCCGCTTTGCATATACATCTCAACGATATCACAGGGTGTACTTAGTGTCAACACAGTATTCATACGAGTCTCATTATTCTGTCACACTTATGGCTGGCTAGGCAGATACTCGAGCTAGAATGTGCTGAGGTGAGAATGGAACAGGATTTGGGAGATACCAATGTTCCTGTTACCAAGAGAAGTTGGCTAAGTTTCCACGACTATTTGGCAGATGACAGCTGTCTTTTGATAAGTACGCTGAGCAGTGGAGGTGTCACAAAGGTAGTAATAAGTACAACACCAACTATGGTAGCGTATTCAGAAGGGGTGATTATATGGCGGGCGAGCCCAATTGAAGCGAAAATTAGACCTACCTCACCTCTAGGTACCATCCCTACACCAACGATCAAGCCGTTAGCCTTGCGCCCCAGGGTACCGAAGCCTGAAAGCAACTTCATTGTGATGGCCACGACAACGAGCAAAGCCATAAATCCGAGAGTATGATACGCTTCGGGGTTCGTGACATCAAAGACGCTAGTATCGACCCTAATCCCTACCATGACAAAGAAAATGGGTATTAGGATATCTGCGATGGGTCTAATTCGCTCCTGAATACGCACCTGATCTTCGGTTCGCGCGAGAACCAAACCCGCGGCGAAGGCACCAACTATGGTTGCCAAGTTGAATTCATGGGCAATTAACGCCAGCACGAGACAGAACAGAAAAGCTGAAATCGTGAGTACTCCACGTGTCCGCAATTTCTTCGCTACTTTAAGCACGAAAGGCGCTATTGGCACACCGAGGATGATCGATCCCACGAGGAATACAACCGCAAGAACAGTATTCCTGACAACATCAGATGCTGAGACATGTCCGGTCACAGTCAGACCTGTAACGACGGCAAGAATAATCAGACCTAGAACATCGTCAACCACCGCCGCACCCAGTATGGTCTTAGCCTCTTGCGAATGAAGATACCTCAAATCAGACAGTGTCCTAGCAGTAATTCCAACGCTGGTTGCCGTCAAAGTGGCACCCAGGAAAATTGCTACTGGGGTAGAACAACCCATGAGATGTGAAACCAAGTAACCCACCACAAATGGGCAAACCACACCTATGAGAGCGACTACGAGAGCCGATGGCCCAACCCGCAAGAATTCCTCAACATCGCTTTCCAGGCCGATCTCAAAAAGAAGCAATATGACGCCAAGTTCGGCGAGTAGTAGCAAGGCCATATTGTCGTTTAGATCAACTTTCATCCACTTGAAAATGGTCGCTGACAATACTATGCCTACAATCAGTTCCCCCAACACAGGAGGCTGACCAATGCGGTCCATGACTTCGCCAAACACCTTGGCGCCAATCAGAATAATCGTTATATACAGGATAGCCTGTGTCAATTGCTCAAGTTCCATCAGTCCTCTTTCCTACATCGTTCACAACACCGTAGATGGGATTATATACAGGCAGTTAGTCGCTAGACCATCATTTGACTCTAACGGGGTCACTATGAGAGTTCAAGTTCCAGCGTTTTCGGAGACAGGGTCAAGATTTCGCAGCCGGCATCCGTGATGAGTACATCATCTTCCACTCTGACTCCGCCCCAGTTTGGAATATAGATTCCTGGTTCAACCGTTACCACCATACCAGGTTGGAGTGTAAGTTCGCTGTACTGGCTTAGAGCCTTCCCATCGTGCACCGCCAATCCTATAGCATGTCCGAGACCATGTCCGAAATATTGCGCGAGTCCTTTCTCTGCGATAAAATCCCTGGCTATTGCATCAATTTCCCTGCCACTGACACCCGGACGCAATTTGCTTATTGCCCTTGACTGGGCTTCGAGTACAATTTCGTACACCTTCGATTGTTCGTTGTTTGGGGTACCCAGGACCACTGTACGCGTAATATCCGAATGATAGCCCTCGCAACGCGCCCCAAAATCCATCAACAGGAGATCTCCCTCGCATATCACGCGGTCGCTGGGCTTGCCATGGGGCAAAGCGGATCTCGGGCCAGATATGACTATGCTATCAAAAGCTTCCTTTTCCGCTCCGGCTTTCCGAATGAAATAGTCTAACTCGATCACGATATCACGCTCGTGAAGGCCAGGCTTCACGAAAGAAGTGATATGGGCATATGCAGCATCTGCTATCTGTGCGGCCTTACGAATAGCTGATATCTCATTGGTATCCTTTATCATCCTCAGATCTTCAATCAATTGCTCGGCAGGAACTAGCTCACCGACATGAAGCACTGAATTAAGCTCATTCCAGTCTTTGTAGCAAAGAGAATGGTCCTCGAAGCCAAGTCTGCCTATCGAGAGTTCGCTTGCCAATGACTGCACGTAGGGAATCCAACTGCGCTCGATCTGACAGATCACACAATGCGGGCATTGCTCGGCAGCCTGTTGAGTATAACGTGAGTCCGTAATAAGGAAAACATTGTCATGGGTAACAAGTAATACCGCAAAAGTACCTACAAACCCACTGAGGTATCGCACATTCAAGAGATCAGTCACAAGCAGGGCATCAAGATCCAAAGCAGTAAGTTTGTCACGAAGCTTTCGGACACGATCCAATACCATCTAGCCTCCTACCCGTTCATCTATCAGATACTTAGCCGCTTGGATTCCCAACAGGTAGCTTTTTGCTCCAAAACCGGATATTTGGCCGGCACACACTGGGGCGATGACCGATTCACGTCTAAAAGGCTCGCGAGCTTGAATATTCGACAGGTGAACCTCTATCGTTGGTACACTGACTGAAGCCACAGCGTCCCGGAGGGCTATGCTGTAGTGTGTGTAGGCGCCTGGATTCATCACAATCGCATCTGCCCAATTTCGCGCGTCCTGAATAGCGTCCACCATATCACCTTCGGAGTTGAACTGCCTTATCTCCACATAAACACCTATGGAATCGGCGAACTCTCTTATCTGCCCATTGAGCTCGTCAAACGTCGTAGAGCCATAGACTTCGGTCTCCCGGGTACCGAGCATATTAAGATTCGGGCCGTGAAGAACTAAGATTTTTATCAAATTTCAACCTCCTTCGACGCTACCTCCGGAAGCATAACCGGAATGCCGTCCTTGATTGGATACGCTCTACCGCATTTCTCGCATACAAGCCTCTCTCCGTGCAGTCTCACCGGTGGCCGGTCTTCGCACGCTGGGCAGGCGAGAATTTCAAGCAGTTTCTGATCGATCATTAGTGTTGTCCTTCCGAAGAATCGGCTTTGCCAAGTACAAGGTCTAACTCCCGTTGAGTTTCTATTCGTGCGTCTATCAAGGCTTGTTTTGGTGTTTTCTTTCCGTAGATAGCTGCGTCCACGGCTCTCTGAAGTGCACCCATGTAATAGGCTTGTGCAGGCATAACCGGCCGCTGATGGCGGCATTCTTCTAGGATTCTAACAAACATACCATATCCGGGTTTTGAGCGTATCTGGTCAAGATATGGAGACTTCCTGTAGCCAGGCATAAGACCTGTCTCTTTGCCTACGGTTGTCGTCCCTTCCGGATCCGCACACATCCACCGAATCAGCTCCCAAGCCTCATCTGGATGTCTGCCTCCCTTGGGTATCGCCATACACCAACCACCTACCCATGAGCTGTGCTGCTCGCCATCTGGCGGTGCAGGGATATAAGTCATTCCAAACTCTAATTTGGGAGCATACTTCTTGATGTCTTCTATGCCGGAAATATGAAGGCATGTCATGGAAAGCTTGCCGACATAAAACGGGTTCATCTCAGCAGTTCCAAAACCTGCTTGGAGGCTGGCAATTTTGTCAATGTCATACTGCTTTGCGTAGGAACACATCCACTCCAACGCCTGAACCACACGGGGATGATCACATGTCACCCGACGCGTCTTGGAGTCGTAGAACTCTCCCCCAAAAGCCCAGCCCCATGTAAAAAGCGAATTAGCAGAGCCGTATTGACCCCAGGGAATCAGGCCTATTCGGGTCAGCTTGCGTGTGGCGCCTGACTTTTGCCAAATGTTAAGCTTTCTCACGTACTCATCCAACTCAGCGATAGTTTCAGGCGGACGTTCTGGATCTAAGCCAGCATCCCGAAAATCCTTCTTGTTCCAAACGAAAGCGAAATTGGGGTCAGCACAATACGTCATCGCCCAGACGTGGCCCTGATACTCGTTCTGTCGCCAGCATGGTAGAAAGAAGTCAGAACTACGGATACCGGCTCTCCTAATATAATTGTCTAAGGGAGATAAGGCGCCTTGTTCTGCCCATTCTGCAACCTGCGGACCATCCACAAAAATCACATCCGGGGGACGTCTCGCAGCCACCGAAGTGAAAAACTTCTGATTGTTCGAAAGGTTGTTCGGTGTGTATAGCAGTCGCACATCAACATTTGGATGTGATCGTTCAAACGCAACAGCTATCTTCTGAATCGCTTCGGACTGCACGCCACCCCAAGGGTGCCAAACGGTGATAACGATCTTACCATCGTCTTGAGCCCGTGACCCTTTCGAGCAGCCTGACATAACTGTTGCCAGAAGCGAAGCTACTATCAGCATCCACGTAACTAGGCGCCACATTTCTAATCTCCCTGCAATGACTGGTCTCAGACATGCGGCACGGCGCACGCACGCCGAGTTTCATTCTACCAGTGCACATTCTTCGAGTCAAACCAGATCACTACATACGCTCGAGAAGCACCTGTTCTCCTGGACTTACAGTTTTGAAAATCCTCGCATCTCCTTTGATTTTGCCGATTACATTCACAGGGCTTGCAGGACGAATCTCGGAACCTGTGCTGGCTGGTGTGGGTCCAAAGAAGATGCAGAACGCTTGTCCGGGCGGCCAATAGCCAACATCACCCATTTCCACCACGTCCTTCGCATTCTCTTCTGCCGCGTCAACAGGGATACCGAAGTAGATCTCATCACCCCAGGTGCTGGCGCGTGCCCGAATTGGCAAGGCGGCCCAAAGCGCATCAGCGGTCTTGGTATCGTTTAGTTCTGCGACAGCTTCTAGGTCTCCAATTGTAATTCTGACCTCTCGAGACATGGTTCCTCCTTTCGTACATGAGAAATCACGATCAGTAGCGACCTCTAACTTTCGCCCTAGATGAAACATTATCAACCAGTTATTAGTATACTATCTAAGACACCGAAAATCCTGTGAGTGTTCAGTGAAGTCGGCAGGGCTTCATTTGTTGTTCTGCCATCCGTACTGATGCTATACTATCGCAAAAGGAGAAATACGTGGAAAAGGGAATTAGCTCCTGGGCATTTTTCTTGACATTGTTATTTCTAAGCAGCATGAACACAAAGAATACTCTCGCTCTTGAACAAAAGGTGAAAGCTGATCGACTAAAGGTTGCGGCAGTCTCGTGTGTGGTTTACTACCGCCAACCTGGGGAAAACCTTAAACAGATAGCCAAATGGACTCGCTTAGCTGCAAGTGAAGGAGCAGATCTAGTGCTGTTCAACGAGACGTGCATCACCGGCTATATGTATAATAGGGAAATCCGAAATTTCGCCCAACCACTGAACGGACCGTGGGTTAGCGAGCTAACCAAGCTAGCGTCTGAGAATAACATTGTGATATGTGCTGGAATGCCAGAGAAGTGCTTCGGGAAGGTATACAACACGCAAGTTCTCGTTGGCCCCAAAGGTTTGATCGGATTTCACAGAAAGTCTAGTCTTCCCAGCGGTGAGGAACAGCGATTTGACATCGGGCACGATGCCAATGTGTTCGTAATTCGAGGGGTAAAGGTTGGCATAGCCATCTGTTTCGAATCTGTGTATCCAGAGACGTGTAGAGCACTGGCAAGAAAAGGGGCGCAGGTGATATTAGCCCCATATTCCAACGGTGTGACGGCAAACGAAATTCATGAAGGCAAGAGGCTGTATTTTCAAGAACGTCCTCGAGAGAACGGCGTGTGGTATGTTGCATGCGATGAGTCACGTGTTGACAAGGATTCTGGGGATACGAAAATCAACCCTGGCGCTGTGTGCTTTGTAAGCCCTGACGGGAGCATAGTGCAAATGACAAGCCTGAACGAACCAGGTGAGCACATGATAGTGCATGAACTGAACATTCAGCCTAGACAGTGATGAATTGCGCGCGGCATACAAGCATCTGATTACACTATGAAAATCCTGGTGGAGTGGGAGGTCAGATCGAAACATGGAGGATTGCATTTTCTGTAAGATAGCCGGGCACAAAATACCTTCACAAATCGTATATGAAGATGAAGAAGTTATAGCTTTCAAAGACGTGAATCCGGTTGCGCCCGTCCATATTCTAGTCATTCCGAAGCGGCATATTGAGTCTGTAGCTTCGCTGACCGATGCCGAAAAGGAACTTGTGGGCAGGGTTATGCTGGTGGCGAATAAGTTGGCGGAAGAGGCTTCGGTCGATAAGACAGGGTTCCGCGTAGTAGTAAATCACGGACGCGATGCGGGCCAAAGCGTACCGCATATACATTTTCACTTGTTGGGCGGCAGACCGTTAGGATGGCCTCCAGGGTAAACTTCTTGACACACATACTTCATGAGGATTATAATACTTAGGATTACGATATCTGGTGGCAAGGCTGCGCACCCGCGCAGCTAATATTGTTTTGCCAATTTGTGGATGTCTAAGGTAGAGGGGGGACATTGGTTGGCGCAGGTCCAGGTACGACCGAATGAGTCTTTAGACAGTGCGCTCAAGCGGTTCAAGAAGGAATTAGAGCAAGCGGGCGTGCTTAAAGAAGCTAGAGAGCATCAGCACTATGAGAAGCCCAGCGATAAGAAGCGCAAGGCTGAAGCCGCTCGCAAGCGCAAGATCGCGCGTAGCAATCGTTCATAGCTATTATGATTGCCATGGAGCAATGCGATGTCGCTGCGGACACGATTAGATGAAGATATGAAGACTGCCTTGAAGAATAAAGACAGTCTGCAATTATCGGTAATCCGACTGCTACGTAGCGAACTTAAGAACGCCGAGATCGCTAAAGGAGCATCATTAACTGAAGACGAAATTGTTCAAGTAGTTGCTAGGGAAGCGAAGAAGCGGCGGGAGTCTATTGAGCAATTCGAGAGAGGTGGCAGAGCCGATCTCGCTGAAAAAGAAGCAGCAGAACTCAAGATTTTGTCAGAGTATCTGCCAGAGCAACTTGGCGACGATGAAATCGCAGGCATTGCACAAGAGGTGATCTCGGAGCTGCATGCTACATCCAAGGCTGACAAGGGCAAGGTAATGGCTGCCCTGATGCCGCGAGTTCGTGGCCGAGCAGACGGCAAGCTAGTCAATCAGATAGTTGACCGTCTGCTCGAACGCACCTCCGCTTGATATGTCTATACGCAGGTTTGCCGCGAAAGCGGGCCACAGCAAAAAAGAAGCCGAGACCAACGGGCCGATAATCCCGCGGGAGACCGTTTATCGGGTGGCACTGGCTATATTTACGATTTGTGTACTTTCAGTCCTCCTATCAATTCATCTAGTTCCGGACCGGGTATCACTTCAGGTAGGCGATATCAGCCCCACAGAAATCCGCGCTCATAGAACCGTGCGTTATATCGATACGGTTGAAACTAACAGACTCCGGCAAGAAGCTGCTGAACGGGCAGAAAAGGTGTACAAGGTAGTCCCTCGAGCGAGTGCAGTTGCCGGGGCCATGGTTTCCAGCATTTTCGACATTGTGCAGTATGCACGTAACGACTACACTCTGAACTCAGAGGAAGAACGGATAGAATACATAAAGAGCAATCTGGGATTCAATATCGACAGAGATGCTCTCCGTCTTCTGCTAAATGCAGACACCGAGACTTTCAGCAAAATCCAGTCATACAGCAATCGCCTGGTCAAGGAGATTACGGATCGAGAGATTAGGACCGACGATGTGCAGGAGACGCGGAGAGATTTCCAGCAGCGGATGTCAAGCTATCTGGGTACCACGAAATATGACTCGGTATTACGCCAGATAGCCGATGGAGTCATACGGCCGAACAGAATCTTCGATGCTAAGGCAACTGAAGAGGCCCAACAGCTCGAAATGGCATCTGTACCGCCGCAGTACAGACAGATATTCGTTGGTGAAACCGTTATCGCTAAAGGCGAGCGTGTTACACCCGCACACATGGACAAGTTCACAGCACTAGGGCTTCGTCACCCGAAGATCGACTACATAGCTGCGATTTGCATAAGTCTGCTAGTCATCTGCATTGTCACGTTCGTCGTAATCTATCTGGCGCGATATCATCCAGCAGTTTATGCCTCTGTGAAGTTACTCCTACTGCTGTCCCTAATAGTTATCTTTAGCGTATTGGGTTTGAAGCTGGGCGGCACAATGCTAGGTCTTACGCTCAGCGGTGTCCAATTTGGTTACTTCGCAATGATCTGGATAGCGACTGCTGGAATGTTAACTGCGATTTTGCTCAATCCTCAGATAGCAATTCTGATAGTTGCTCTTCTGTCTACTACTGTGGGACTCGCCATGAACCATGAATTGCGGTGGGCGCTGGCAGCCCTGGTTAGTAGCTTAGTAGGAATATTCGTAGTATCGGAAATCAAGCACCGAATTGATTTGATGCGTGCGGCTGTAGCTGTGTGTATAGCAAACTTAGCTATGGTCTGGTTGATAGGGCGAATTAGTGGAGATGCGGTTCAGGATCTGTTGATAGGCTCTGGTTGGGCTGTTGCAGGGGGACTCGGCTCAATAATGCTTTTCTGGATAGGAGCTGCGGTTCTGGAACGACCATTCGGAATAACCACTCGGATTCGCTTGTTGGAGTTATCAGACACAAACAGTCCAATTTTGAAACGACTATTGATGGAAGCACCTGGAACATACAGTCATAGCATTTTCGTGGGCAACATAGCCTCAGCTGCTGCAGAAGTTATAGGTGCAGACGCTCTACTTGCGCGTGTGGCAGCTTATTATCATGATATCGGGAAAATGAAACGGCCACACTTCTTTGTCGAAAATCAACATGTAGAAAACGTACATGATCGTCTGAATCCATCTTTAAGCGCCCTTGTGATCAGATCACACATCAAAGATGGCATAGAATTGGCGAGAGAGTATGGCCTACCGCCTTTGATACGCGAGTTGATGAGTCAACATCACGGAACAAGCCTGGTCAGATATTTCTACCGTCAAGCAACTGGGGAAGAAATGGCTGGGTCGTCCGTGTTGGAACAACAGTTTCGATATGAGGGCCGTAAACCCCAGTCTCCTGAAGCGGTACTTCTGATGCTTGCGGACGCAGTCGAGGCAGCGTCGCGCGCCTTATCAAAGCCGACACCAAACCAAATTGAAGACATGGTTGATGCCGTAATAGACGAAAAACTAGCCGACGGACAATTGGACGAATCTGATCTCTCCTTCAGAGATATTAATAGAATCAGGGATTCGTTTGTAAAGTCATTGACAAGCATGCTTCATGCTAGAATCGAATACCCTGAACTACACGCCACGGAGGCCAAGAAGACTCGTGGAAACGGAAGTCCTAATAAGGAACAACCAGTCACTACCGGTGGACCAGAAAAGGCTGATCGAAATAGTCAGGAAGTCATTGGGGGTTGAGCATTTTCCAAAACCTGCCGAAGTCAGTGTTGTACTGACTGATGATGCTCAAATACATGAACTGAATCGCGACTACAGAGGGGTTGACCGGCCAACCGATGTACTGGCATTTAGCCAATTGGAAGGAAGGGAGTTTCCGTGTGACTCGGCACCAGTGACGCTGGGAGATATAGTCATTTCTGTAGAAATGGCAGCCAGGCAGGCAGGAGAACATGGTCATTCTCTCCAAGATGAGTTAGATTTGCTGACTGTTCATGGCATTCTGCATCTTCTAGGCTATGATGATCAAACCGAAGAGGAAGCCGAAGAAATGCGGCGGCATGAGAGAAGAATCTTAACCAAATGAGCGATGGAAGGAAGAATGGAAAGGTATACTATGCTTGGGGAAAGTGAGAACGAAGTAGACGAATCGCAGAAAAGTGATTCACTGCAGTCCCTTCGGCCCAAGTCACCGTTGGAAAGCTTCAAGTATGCTGTAGATGGCATTCTGGATGTGTTTCGTACTCAGAAACACATGAGATTCCATTTTGTGACGATGGTGCTTGTGCTCTTGGCAGCGCTGATGCTTGACATGAGCAAGAGGGATATTTTGATTATAGTTTTCGTCATTTCGCTGGTCTTGATGGCAGAGATGTTCAATTCCGCTATCGAGGCTGTGTGTGATATGATTACGCAGACATACCATCCGCTTGCTAAGTTTGCCAAGGACGCAGCTGCGGGGGCAGTCTTAATTGCCACCATGACCGCAATTCTCGTCGGTATTATGCTTTCTGTCGGCGAAAGTACAAGTATCGGGCAGTTCGGAGAACTGAGGCCACATGATACGGACTATCTGACGCGTGTGATGCTGACGGGCGTGATACTGCTCGTGCTTGTCACGGTAGTAAAACTTCTCAGTTCAAGGGGCAAACTACTGAAAGGTGGACTAGCAAGTGGGCACGCTGCTGCAGGCTTCTTCCTAGCCATCACCATTCTCTATGTGTCGAGAAATGGAATTGCTGCTTTGATGGGTATATTGATGGCTTTGCTGATAGCACAGAGTCGAGTTCAGGCGAAGATACATACGATACAAGAAGTCATCGTTGGAGCCTTACTTGCTTTACTAGTTACGGCGACAGTTTACTGGTTCCCCAGCTTGTGGGAACTTCTATCACAACATATGCCTTTGCATTTGGGGGTGTGTTGAGTCTTGGAAGCTGAAGGTGACCCAAACAGTCTAATGCAAGTCGTTTCCCCAGGTATGGAGGGAAGCGTTATCCTTATAATCTTCTTATTGCTGCTAAACGCATTCTTCGCCATGGCGGAAATCGCCTTGGTATCTGTTCGTAAGACCAGGATCAGACAATTGGTCGAAGAAGGCGTACCACATGCGCGAAATGTGCAAAAACTGCTTGACGATCCAACCCAGTTCTTGGCCACCATCCAAATCGGCGTTACTTTGGTGGGCTTCTTGGCATCTGCGGCAGGAGCAGTTACGTTCGCCAAACCACTTGCGGGCGTTCTAAGCAGGATACCGCTCGCGATTGTAGCTAATCACGCAAATGGAATTGCTGTTGTTTTGGTGACCTTAGTAATCGGATTCTTGAGCTTAACCATTGGTGAGATCTCACCCAAAAGCCTTGCTCTGCAACATGCCGAACGAATATCACTTTGGGTTGCGGGTCCGCTGACACTACTGTCGTATATCATGTCTCCACTTGTAAAGATTACCACTATAGCAAGCAACACTCTGGTCCGACCCTTTGGTGGCACCGCCAGCTTTGCCCCACCGATAATGACGGAAGAAGAGCTGAAACTACTAGTTGAGGCAGGCGAAGAAGAAGGCGTGCTCGAAGAAGAAGAAAAGGAAATGATTCACTCGATCTTCGAGTTCACGGACACGGTCGTAAGGAAAGTGATGGTGCCGCGTATAGACATCAAAGCCGTTGAGGTCAACGAACCGATAGGCGAATTGATAAAGGTCATTATCAACGCAGGGCATTCACGCATTCCTGTTTACGAAGAAAGTATAGACAATATCGTTGGCATAGTTCACGCGAAAGACGTGCTAAGAGCGGTCCATGAGAACGGCAAGCGAGTTTCGATACGAGAATTGATGCGGCCTCCTTATGTCATTCCCGAGAACAAGATGGTTGACGAACTGCTTGCGGAGTTTAAGCGCAATAAGATTCAGATGGCAATAGTTGTCGACGAATATGGGGGTACGGCTGGACTAGTAACAATTGAGGATCTACTGGAAGAAATAGTTGGCGACATCATGGATGAGTATGATGTGGAGGAGCCCCTGATGGAGGTCATAGACGAAAACATCCGAATCGTGGACGCACGGATGGCTATAGATGAAATCAATGAGGACATGGGTTTGTCTCTCCCCGAGGCAGAGTTCGATACGATAGGTGGTTTAGTCTTTGGATTGCTTGGCAAGCAGCCGCAGCAGGGCGATCAAGTGACATACGACTCCGTGGATCTGATTGTCGAAAAGACAGACGGCCGACGCATAGAAAAGGTAAAGATCATCCGACGGGAGGAACCAAGTCTCCTAGAACAAGCAGAAACTGAAGTAGAAGAGTGATGCGAACCGAACTCGCATCACTCTCAACTGTTTCCCCTACTCGGCCTCCGGATATGACCCCAGCACGGTAACGAAGAGTGTGTGGTCCTTAAGTGCCGCAAGTGCCTTTTGCACCGGAGGATCTTTCACGTGTCCCTGAAAATCGATAAAGAACACATACTCCCACGGAGTGAGTTTTGTAGGACGGGATTCGATCATGGTAAGGTTGATGTCATATTTGTCAAAAACGCTCATCGCCCGAAAGAGCGCACCAGCCTTGTGTGCAACGGAAAACATAATGGAAGTCTTGTCTTTTCCGCTCGGCGCCGGCTCATTGAAGCCGACGACCAGGAATCGAGTGCGGTTCTGAGGGTTGTCTTCAATGTGTTCGGCCAGAATGTCTAAGCCGTAGACCTCGGCAGCCAGAGAGGTACCGATCGCCGCTGAGGTGGGATCATCCGCACAGAGTTGAGAACCTCTGGCAGTGGTTGAGACATCGATTATTTCTACGTCAGGCAGATTTGTCCGCAGCCAGTTCCGGCACTGTGCTGCGGCGGTAGGTATCGAATACACCCGCTCGATTTCTGCCAGACAAGTGGCTTTGGACAAGAGGAAATGTGTTATCGGTAAGTAGATTTCGGAGCAGATTTTTAGTCTGGAAGTCAGGAATGTGTCGAGTGTATGGTTAACCACGCCTTCGGTTGAGTTCTCGATTGGTACAACCCCATAGCTAGCACGACCTCGTTCTACTTCGTTGAACACATCGGGAATCGTGTCCATTGGCACAAACTCGCAGGAAATGCCAAACTTGCGAATACTTGCCATATGGGTGTTTGTCGCTGGAGGACCCCAGTATGCAATAGTCATTGGCTGTTCCAACGATCGTGAAGCGGAGATGATTTCCCTGTAGATAGCCCTGAGTGCTGGATTGGGAAGTGGACCCTTGTTTGCCGCTTCGAGCTTGGCGATAACCTGACTTTCCCGCTCGGGCACAAAAGTAGTCTTTTTCACGCGCTGCTTAATCATCCCGATTTCCTTAGCAGCACGCGCGCGCTGGTTCAACAAGTCAAGAATCTGCCGATCAATTTGGTCTATTTCTTCCCTTAGGCTATTTATGTCCATCTATCTCCTCACGTTGACACAGCTCATTCGAAACGTTCGTGCAGTTTTAACGGCAAAAGTCCACGAACAAAAGAGCATCAAAGATTAGCGGATATATTCATTCAACACGTTCTCAATAAGTTCCTGGCGACCAGACTGGACCTCGGGTTCACCATGCTCAAGGCAATACTTCTCCAACTCTTCGAAACCCCATTCGCCTGATAGAATCTTGCGTCCCAGATCCGAGTTCCAACCGGCATAGCGCTGTTCGACGAACTTGTCTAGAACCTTATCCTCGATCAATTTGGCGGCGATCTTCAGACCGCGTGCGAATGCATCCATAGCACCTATGTGGGCATGGAAGAGATCTTCCACGTCAATTGACTGCCGTCTCACCTTTGCGTCAAAGTTGAGACCGCCTGTAGTAAACCCACCAGCCTTCAGAATTATGTACATCGCTAGCGCCGTATCGTATATGTTAGTCGGAAACTGGTCAGTGTCCCAGCCAAGCAGTTCGTCGCCACGGTTGGCATCTACCGAACCTAAGATGCCATTGGCTGCGGCAAAAGCCAATTCGTGCAGAAAAGTGTGGCCTGCTAGTGTAGCATGATTAGCCTCTATGTTCAGCTTGAAATCCTTGTCCAAGCCGTATTTCAGCAAGAAGCCGTACACTGTAGCGGCGTCGAAATCATATTGGTGCTTAGTGGGTTCCTTGGGCTTCGGCTCGATATAAAGCTGGCCATCAAAACCGATTTTCTTCTTATGATCAACAGCCATGTGGAGAAACTTGGCCATCTGGTCCAACTCTCGTCCCATGTCTGTATTTAGCAGCGTTTCGTAGCCTTCTCGTCCACCCCAGAAAACATAGCCAGCTCCTCCAAGCTGCTTAGTAACCTCCATAGCCTTTTTCACTTGGCTCGCCGCATATGCGAATACTGCTGGCGAAGGATTCGTAGAGGCACCTGCCATGAATCTGCGGTGGGAAAAGGCGTTTGTCGTACCCCAGAGCAGCTTTATGCCTGTGTCTTTCTGGAGCTGCTCGGCAATACCCACAATCTTGTCGAGACGCTTGTTCGTTTCGGCCAGATTGTCTGCTTCTGGTGCGATATCTCTGTCATGGAAACACCAGAAATTCACGCCGAGTTTGGTAAAGAATTCGAACGCTGCGCAAAGGGTGTCTTCTGCTCGCTGCATTGGGTCGCTTGCTGCATCCCATGGGCGAATATAGACACCCGGCCCAAAAGGATCACTACCAGTGCCCTTGAAGGTATGCCAATAGCACACTGCAAACCGCAGGTGTTCTGCCATGGTCTTTCCCATGACCACCTCTTCTGGGTTGTAGTGTTTGAAGGCAAATGCGTTCTTGGAGTCTGGACCCTCGTACTTGATCTTGGGTATGTTCGGGAAAAACTCTCTCATGTGCTCGTCCCTCTCTGTTCAATTGGTTACTGGGATGGGTCGTCGTTCAAACGATTGATGCCTCTTCCACGGCGGAGACACAGAGACAACTAACGACGTGCCAGCCACATACGGATTTTACACTGGTTACATGGAGAATGCAAGCATGGTAACCTAGAGAGTACTGAGCAACACATGAGGTATGAGGCTGTACGGCACGGTACAGCTGGTTCCCGGGCTATTTACTTCTTTACGCGCTGCCGCTGACAGCTAGGACAGTATGCCGTGCCGTACGCCCGTATGCTGTAATCATGTTGTCCTTTCGTCAGTTCCTTGCCGCAATCGGTGCACTCATATTGAATGCCAGTAGCCCCACTCTTGTTGCCAAAGACTTCGTTAGGGTAAACGGGTTCACCGATGGGCAGTGGAGAATCTACAATACGCTCGCCTTCCTCGAGTTCGGGCGCGAATTGCGTTCCAAAACCACAGACCGCAAGTGCTCGACCAATGGCTCCGGTTTCAGCTTTCTCGATGTAATCGCCAAAACCATGAGAAGTTTCCATCTTTGTACCCTTGGCCATCAGCTTACCTTCTGCATTGTAGACTGCAGCTTCGAATACGGCATATCCTTTGTCTACATCTATTGCCACTGGGCGCGTTTCGATCGCCCAGTCTGGGTGTTCTTGTCTAAACCACACCAGTCTTGCCGCGACTGGCAAGTATTCCTTCCCTCTTTGAACTTTGATCAAATGCTTCTTTACATCAAACGACATACAACTCACCTTTCTAAGTACTCCCACGGAAGCATAACCAAACAAACGTGTTTCGTATTCTACTTGATCACGACCTCACATCGTTCGCAAACATGGTTGTGCATTCCCACTTGAACGTTCTGAAGCATATTGTAGTTTATCATTTGTGTGGTGCTTCACGCAAGTTATAAATGCTGCACCGAGATATTTCTTATGTTATGCCGACAATGGCCTAGAGCGCACCTCTAACGCTTGCGTTTCCAAGAGCAATCATATAGGATAGGAGTATGAGGGCCATAGTGAACGTCGCACCAGGTCAGCTTGAGATGCGGGAAATACCGGTACCACATGCGGGTACCGGCGAAGTAAGAATACGGGTAGCCGCGTGTGGAATTTGCGCTACCGATTTGCAAATGATCCGCGGATGGGAGCGGACGGGCTTCCCATCAATCCCTGGACATGAATGGGCGGGCATTGTAGACGAAGTGGGCCCAGGTGTGTCGGGTGCTTTCCTAGAAGCACACGTGGTAGGAGAGAATGTTCTCAGCAGTGGAGGAGAGGTGGGATTTGAATATCCCGGGGGCTATGCGGAATACTTGGTGACTGAGGCATCCAAGTTACAAGTCTTACCGGATGACTATTCCCTAACAACTGCAACGTTGATAGAGCCCCTGGCCGTATGTGTGCGGGGTCTCAGGAGACTGAGATGCGACGCGCAAGGACCTTACCTAATCTCTGGTGACGGACCCATCGGACTAATATTCTTGATGTTGCTCATTTCACAAGGGCATGAAGTGGTATTGGTTGGTGAACGTGAAAGTCGTCTGAAACTTGCCAGAGAACTTGGCGCCAAGCAGGTCGTGAACTTCCAAGAAACTGACATGTTCTCAGTAGAAGGGCTGCGGTTTGCTTCCATTATTGAAGCATCCGGCTCAGTACATGCGTTGGAGGCATCGCTAGAACTAGCGTCTGTCGGGGCTAGACTTTTGATTGTTGGTGATTACGGAAACGCGACGGCAAGGTTTGAGTGGAACAAAATTCTGCATTCAGAGCTGGAGTTGATCGGTAGCAACGCAAGTGCTGGAGCATGGCCTGAAGCAGTTCGAATCTCGCAGGAAGGTATCATCCCTCTGGAGCGCATAATTACACATGTACTCCCTGCGGATAAATTCGCACAGGGAATCTCGATGCTGGAGGACAAGTCATCAAATGCTGTCAAGATTGTTTTGACGTGGTTTTGACAGACCTCAGGGTTCTAGATCCCGTATAGCGATAAGCATTCAATCGGAAAAGTCCTGTGTGAACGCAATGCCTCGAATACCGCCTCGTGCCGCGCCTATACCTACTCGTCGAAACCTCGGCTCGAGAATATTCGCTCTGTGACCTGGACTGTTCATGAGTCCACGATGGGCAATAAGAACTGTCGGGGCTAAAGCAATGTTCTCTCCCGCAGCTTCAAACTGAACTCCCGCCTTCTTCATGCGGTCAAAAGGTGTGCTGCCATCGAGGCTATTATGAGAAAAGTATCCATGAGAAAACATATCAACCGAATGTCTGCGGGCTACGTCGCGAATAGCTCGGTCCATCTTCAGCGGCCGAAGTCCACGACGAGCACGTTCTTCGTTTAAGAGTCTGAGCATCTGCTCCTCAGATTCTGGATCAATTGTTGGGTCTTCCACTTGGAAACCGAGAGCTATACGCTCATCATTCTCGGGCCTTACTGTGAAGAAGCCCAAAGCATTCCGAACAGCTTCTCCAAACATATCTGCTACAACGGAAGTAACCACCGTCATGACATTAACTATATGCGGTGCGAACAGAGAGTGATCGAGCACGTCTTGAGAGACTGGAGGTACAGACAGGACCGCACATATGGCTACCAGAAGTGCTACAATAACGATTCCTCGTATGAAACCTGGAACTGCACCAAAAGCTCGGTTCAATCGAGAAAGTCTAATTCCTCGCGGAATACGTCCATACAAGAGTCTGGCTAGGAAGAAATACAGATTAAGAGACAGAAACCATATTATGAGAAAAGCCACAGGGTCGGAATATACCGGTGTAAGACCTATTTCCCGCAGCAGTTTACCACCAGGGATATAGAGAAGGAACGGTATGCTAATGGAGATTACAATGCCACCTAGTTCTGCTATGCCTTTTAGAAAACCGTGGCGGATACCCGCCCATGCGAAATAGGCCACGACTAGGACGATAGATACATCAAGCCAATTCACGGATGATTCCTTTTTGAAAGTAGTATTTGGATCAGAATGGTCTCGGTTCGAATGCACATATCTGCTTGGTACAATGGGCTTCCCGAACAATACAAGGCTTCAACTACAGGGCCATTTGGAATGACGGTCGCTTTCGGAATAGAAGTAACTCATTCCCAAATCGAAGCATCGTTTGGAAGCTCATTACCCCAGGTTGATCACGCGACGTACTTTGCCACTTGCAACGCTCTGGACAGTTTAAGTTCGCACTGACCACAGAAGGCGGCTGACTTCCGATCTGTGTCTTCTATGCTATTCGAAAAGAACATCACACACTTAGAGTTGAAGCAGTGCCTAAGCCCAAAAGTATGTCCCAATTCGTGGACAGCTTCTTTCACAGCTCTCTCAAGAAACAGTTGCCGGTCAGGCTGTTTGCCGTAGTACTCAGGCTGAAGACGAGCAAGTGAGATTACACACACTCTACCATTGACTGCCGCTTCTCCAAAGACGAAATTGAGTTGAGGAACGAACAGGTCTACGTCAACGATTCCAAGCAACCGGAGAGCGTCCGATGGCACTCTATTCTCGAGAAATCTAAGAATGGCTGTCGAGTGGTACTGACCTCTAGCCTCATTGAATGCATACGGTGGAATAGGTTGGCTAGACATTTGAACACACGGTATGTGGAAAGAGTTCTCCACACTAGCACAAATATCATTAAGAAGCGATTGCTCATCCACCAAATCAAAAGGGAGTAGATATATCTTCTTGCCTCTCTCCATACGCAACCTCTGTAGTTATGGGCATGGGAGGAGACCTAATCCTTTGAAAGCAACACAGTTCGTGCTGGTGCTCCGTCGCCTCCAGTGATCTTCAGTGGCAGACAAACCAGAGTATAGATACCCTGTGCAACGGCGCCTAAATCGAGCCCCTCGACCACTATAATACCAGACTCGAGAAGTCGGTGATGCGTCGAATGAGTTGGCGATTGAAATTGATCTATGGAAAGGTAATCTATGCCTACCAGTTCTACACCCTGATCAACCAACCAGTTCGCTGCGTCCACGTTTAGATAGGTGAAGTCTTGCCGAAAGCTGGAGTCTTTCCACAGAAAGGAATTCCGTGTCTTGAACAAGAGTCGCTTTGTACCTGCTGGAATACGGGCAGTCTCCAGGTCACTAGTCCCAATCACTGGAACATCACCTAAGTCGAGCACAAAGCAATCACCAATCAAGACGTCCAGAGGGATCTGCTCCACTGTCAAGCCCCATTCGACGAAATGGTATGGTGGGTCAATATGGGTACCAGTGTGTGAACCTAGTGACAAGACAGAGACATTCGCACCTGTGCCTTCGCTAATCTGACTAACGGGTTTGACCTCCACGGTAGGGTCCCCTGGGTATGTCGGCATCTCAGGGGAAATGGGCACTGTGATGTCGTATATCTTCATCGAATCTCCTCATCAATGATCTGACAGACGAGCTTCTTAAGACCTAGCTTTTCAAATGACGCATTTTTGTTACTGATGCCAAGGCAACCAACACAACCAGCCCGACGCAGACGTAGACGAACCAATCACCATACCTAGTGTAAAGTGTTGTTCTCAGGGCAGGCATGATATCTGCGTGCAGGATTGCTGGTTGCAGGAGTTGACCGCGGGCAAGGACCCTCCCACAAGGGTCGAAGATAGCAGATGCACCCGTAGTGGCACAATGAAGCAGGTAGCGGCGGTTCTCAATAGCACGGAATGCAGACATAGCTGTGTGCTGCTCGGCTGCCGCCGTATCCTCGAACCATGAATCGTTTGTAACAACACACAAGACCTCTGCACCCAAGGACGTCATGTTACGCGAGATATAAGGGAAGATGGATTCGAAGCATATGACGGTTCCAATCTTCCCCCACCCCGTGTCTACGAGACTGAAGCCAGAACCTGGCGTGACATTTCTAGGCGTAACTTTGTAATTTTGAACAAAAGGAAGGGCTTGCCGTACCCAGTTGGGTAAGTACTCTCCAAATGGAACAAGACGCACCTTTGAGTAACGATCGACAATTCCGTTCCCTGGGGTGAAGAGAAAGACTGTGTTTAGTTCTCCTCCGCTTCCATCTGAATCCCATCCTCCCACAAGGAGACTGGCTTCGACCATCTCAGACAGTCTAGACAAGCGCTTCTGAGGTCCAGGGTCAACGCCTACCAGCCCAGGAACAACGGTCTCTGGCCATACAACTAGAAGTGGTTTTCTCTTGCTCGCTGACAATGTCATTTGGGTATACGTCTTCCAGACGCGATGCTCATAGTCATTTCCTCTATCGAACGTCTGAGGGATATTCCCTTGCACCACAGCCACCGGAATAGAGTGTCTCCTGGGGCAAGCATCACTTCTCAGCATATAGTGTCCAGCCAACACCACACAGAGGATTATGATTGCTGAAATAGCAATTTGTTTGTACGCAGACCGATACTCTCGACTAGATGTACGAACCAAGAATAGATTGGCAACTGCGGAATTGGAAACGGCTATTAGCGCAGAGACTCCCCAAATACCGGTAACACTGGCGAGTTGGGCAACAGAGAGAACGGTGTGTTGAGTATATCCAATGATCCCCCATGTGAATCCAAGCGGACCCAGCGATCTCAGCCACTCAAACACTACCCAAAGTGCCGCAACAACGAGAAAACGCCCCCAGGACGAAACCAGACGTTGGCTGAGCAGTTTAGCAACCAAAGCATAACCAACGACATAGAGGCTTTGGAAGACGGCTAAAGCCACCCACGGTAGTTTGCCAAAGACCATGATCCAGTAGAGCAAACTGGCAAAGAAAGCTAGTCCAAATGCAAGGGCGCAGACTATCGCTCTCCACCACGATAGGCGAATGGCATAGTACATTAGCGGACTAATCGCGGTCCATGCAATAAAATGGAAATTTGTTCGTGGGAAAGCAAGTGATAATCCTATTCCAGATAAGAAACAGAGAATGACAGCTAGCATAAGTTTGGATCTTCCTCAGGTATACCGTCTGGGAATAACGAGCTTTCAGTTAGTGCTCGCCCCGGCTTTGCAGTGAATTACTGTGTCTGCTATAATCCCGGTATGAAGCTCCGTCTGCTGACACTTAGTTTTATTGTTGTCACGTTTGCACTCCATATTCTTTCCGGTTGTGCTCGAACGCCTTCGGGTGTGAGCAGAGTTAACCCACGGGAGGTTACCTTTCAGATAACATTTGACGGGTCAATCAATGACAACTATTACTACTATGTGGCCATAGATGTCAACGGAGGTGGCGACTGGCCAACCCCTGTGTTCCCGGGACTAGTCACGGCTACTGGATGGGTAACGGGTTCCGTGACCCACTTCGTGGAATACCACTTGCGCCAATATACCGTGTATAGAGTCACAAACGTACAACCCCTGACTGCTGAGCCGATTGGGTCGCCGCTTCGACCCACTGTTCCGGCCATAGGCGGAAAGACACTGCGATTCACGCTCGACCTAGACCAAATCGGTGCAACGGGCGACTCAATAGACATAAACTTTATCACTGTGGACCAACCGCTTTCTAACACTCGTATGTTGGATGCCTTGGGTTCGCTTGGTACTGAGTTTATCCAGCTGGACATACGTACTGACAAGACCATTACAAACTGGGATGGACTGTCACGCTTGGAACCTCCGAACGACGTTCTCGACCAGAATCGCCGGTATATTCCTTCACAACCAAATCCTCAGAGCGCACCATTGGACATTACTGATTGGGTTATCACTACGGACGTGTAGTTCAGCATGCCCAAGAAAGATGCAAACGGATGCCTGGATCAATAGTAGTATTCTCCCATGCTGGTATCCACGGCTTGACCATATTGACCTATGCCAAATCTATCTACCGTCGGGAAGGCTTTTATTCTTAGCTCCAGACTCAGCGCTCTGTCTGTTCGAAACCCGGTCTCTTGGTTATACACCAATGACGCTTCCCAGCAATGGAGATCTCTGGTTAGCCTAAAAGCTTCGTAATCAAAGGCCTTTGATACACCGTTCCAACTTGCAATCCCTTCGAGTCGCCATTTGTCTCCAATTGGAATTCTCAGTCTGCCGCGTGCTAACTGAACTCTGCCGTTCTCTATATCGTATCTAGCACCAACGTCAAGACCAAACTGCTCGGAGTCCACAACCTGTAACCTCCCCACAAGTGTGCGCCATTTTCCACGATTGAGGTCATAGCCAGTCGAAAATGAATATGTGAAATTGTTGCTTGGCCGAGCAGTGAGTCGAAGTGATAGATCTTGCCAGGGATATATACGCTGATTCAGGTCGTATCCACCGGATAGACTCCATCTCAGCTTATTGGTATCCTGATAGTCGGTAACGAAACGGACGTAATTGTATCTTCCCGTATAGTCGAAAAGGAACGGACTATAACCCTCTGGTTGCTGGTAGTTGTAGGTAATCCGCGTCTTCATATAGTCATTGTGCGTAGCATTAAGAACTCCGCCAAGCCTCAGCACATATTGCGCCTTATCCTTAGCATATAGGGCTTGTCGGAACCCAGCGGTGAGACTGAGGTCGGTTCGACTACTGAGGTTGACTGTCTGTCCCAGCATATCCCACTGCAAGAGAACACGGTCGCTACTCACGCCAGAGGGCTCTTCGTGATATCTGCCTGCGCTGACCAATAGGCGAGATGGCAAACCTAGGAGCCGAAGTCCTGACCTATATGTGTCGGTCTCGAATGCAAGCTCCGGCAGGCGGTCAAGACTACTGTAGGAGTCGTCCCCGGTATACGAGTCGCCGTCCAGATCTGTACGTCTGCTCGCGTTGAGTGCCAGGTCGTACTTGTCGCCCTGGTGGCGAATTTCAACCACCGAGTCCAGTTCTCGGTCATCGGTTGTCATTCCTAAGGATTTATAGCTTTTCATATCCAACGACAACACACCGCTCAACTTTTCATTGAACTGCTGAGAGTGGCGGAAGGAAGCTGTAGAAGCCTCGTATTGCCCCATGCCACTGACTTCATTCGCCCTAAATGTGAGAGCTGTATTTGCATTTGGTCTCACTTGGCTCAGAGCAAGCTGCCAATTGCTGCTTGTTGTGGAAGGGAAATACAGATAGCTGTTGGTAATGTAGTCCGTCGCCACGCTAAGATTGACTGTCCCCAGCTTTTGCTGGTGCTGCAATCGTCCTGTGATATTCTTTCCGCCGATCTCCCGGTCGTCAAGGTAGTATAGAGTTAGCTGACCTGATGCCGGTCCTGCGTTGTACGAGTGCTCGATCCCTGCGCCAACTCCTCGTTTCTGCATGAGATCGAGTTTGAGGAACCCTTGTTGGTGCTTCTTCGCCATGTAGGCATAGGCAGTTTTTAAAAACAGACCTTCTTCCGCTGATGAGCCGACTTGCGGGAGAAGGTTGTGGCTGAGACCTCTGACAGGGATTACAAGAGAATTGAGCGAGAACAGTTTCTTTTCAAGCCCTACGATGGACACATTACGGGCTACTATTTTGCTGTCGGGATGAATCTCTATTTCCTTGGCACTGAAATAGTAGTGCGGGTGCTCTAGGTCGCATGTTGTCAGCGTTCCGGCACGAACGGCGATATTTCGCTCATCACCAGAGATAACGGAACTGCCGATGAACACGGGAGCCGAGGTTTGACCTTGGAAAACCGAGGGATCGAGACGACTACTTGCGCCATAAAGCGTCCACTTTCGTGTTTTCACATCAATCTCGAGTCGTTCGCCCTGGACGGAAGCCTGTTTTGTGGCAAGACGGACATGGCCCTCAAAGATCCCCATATTCGTCGAAGGGTCACGGGCAAACTCATCGGCGCTAACTGTATAGTCTCCATACGCGGCCTGGACATTTCCCTTGGCATGAATACTTCCGTTCAGGTCGTAACGCAGAAAGTCGGCATTGACCAGGTGCAGGATATAGTCGTTGTCAGCAACATTTTCCTGAGCCGTCCCAACCAGTGCGAGGCGTAGACAACCGAGTACTAGCCATGAAAGAAGCAGAAAGTTGTGCAAGAAGTACCTAGATTTCACTCTTCCCGCCAAATCATGATCAAGCCTGCTAGTCCAAACACTATGTTCTGGGACCAGCCGGCGACGAAAGGAGGTACCATATTGGTCATTCCGAGAGCTTTCCCAAGCAAGATGTTGTTCCAGTAGAGGAACATTACAACGATGCCAAGGAGAATACCGGAATAGCTACCAAAGCGACAAAACTTCAGGCTGAGAGGCGCTGCGCAAAGGGCAAACACAAGACAAGAGAGCGGAAGTGACAATTTGAAATGCCAGTCAACCTTCAACTTTGAAACTTCCTGACCGGCGCCGGAGAAAACCTTGATTTGATGGCTTAGTTCTCTAAAACCCATTTCCTCAGCTGTCTGCTGGCTTTCCCACAAAGCCTGTATGGCCTGTTTGAGGTTCAGCTGCAGGCTAGGAAATACACTTTCATATTCAGTAAAACCATCCGGACCAAGTTTGTGAATTACCCCATTATAGAGTGTCCACACGTTATCCTTGCTTGTAGCTTCCTCCGCGGTAATGAGCATTGGGTAATTCCCTGGAGGAGGCGTTTCGTATATCATGACTTTCCGAAGGACTACACGAGCCGGATTGGATCTGTCTACGTTTTGAACATAAAACCAGTAACCCTCTGACTGAAAGAAGACGTTCTCCTGAATCGTTGGCACGTTCTGAAGCCCCCATATGTAGCGAATAGTACGATTTGATTCTCTTTTCGCCCAAGGAGTAACCGATTCTCCTAGCCAAAATGTAATACCACTGGCAAACAGACCGACGACAAATATCGGCAGGAAAATACGCCTTAGTGGTACGCCGGCCATTCGAACAGCGACAATCTCGCTGTCGTGCCCGAGCCGGCTCACGGCAAGGGAGGTAGCAAACAAAGCGCCCAGGGGCAGAACCATACCTATTATACGCGGCATTTCGAACGCAACGAGCCGCAAGACGAGGGCTAAGGGTACACCTCGCTCAATGATCCACCTGATATTGTCGTAGAGAACTTGCCCTACTAGGAGGACGATCCATGCGAGGACGCTTAACATAAATGGGGATATCATTTCTCTGAGCACATACTTATCCAGAGTCTTCATGTCAACCGCCTAACGCGCATAGGCCAGAGGTATGGTATGCTGAACACCGTTGAATACGAATGCTTATCGCAGGTAGGAATTGTAGCACAAGGTCTTGGTAGTCGTCAAAGGCTACCACTAAAAAACCATATTGCGAGTTTCTCCGGCGATTGTTCGAAACTCATTGAAGGAGGTTTTCTACAGGAGACCACAGATCGGTCAGGATCGGACCTTGGCTGGACCAGTTTTGATTCGATAAGCATGTCAGAATATATTTCGGGTCTATGCGAGATTCGGGGGGCACGTGTAGCCTTCTCATTGCGGCTGCCGCTTCATCGGTGGTAAGGGGCTTGTTTCGGCCGTTCTGGGATACCAAGATAATGTTGCCGCTCCGATGACCTACGAAGGCTGTGACATTGCCGAACACTGCTTGGAAAGTTCGCGCCTGGCAACCGTACAGATTGGTGTCAATCCTGACATTGGAGACCACAACGCCGCTGGGAGACAATACCCGGGAGATTGTATGAAGAAACTCCCGTGTCGTCAGGTGGTATGGAACATAATCTTCGTTGTATGCGTCGAGAATTACCCAATCGTAGGAGGCAGGACGGTTCATGCGCACCCAGTTGATGAAAGACCTTCCATCTTGAGTATATACGCGTACGTTTTTGCTTGGACGCCAATAGAAGTATTTCCGTGCCACAGTAATTACCATCGGGTCGATATCTACGGCGTCTATTTGCACTCCGGGAATGCACGATTCCAGCGCCCTTGGAATCATCCCGGCTCCGACACCAATGACACAGACTCGCTTTGGCACACTTCCGAAAAGCAGGCCGGCGAATGCCATATGCGTGTATTCCGATACGTGCCATGAGAGGTCGCGAAGATCAAGGCAGTTCTGTGCTTCGTGAAATCCTGGTTTACCAAAGACAAGGCTACGAGCAGGACCATCTTGCACAACTGTAATGCGATGGTAGGGTGTCTCTTTCTCAAAAATAACCTTACCCTGGACACTCATGTACTTGTCTGCTTCTCTTCTAGCTTCCTCCTGGGCTTCTCGCAATACCGGCCGCAAATCTTTCGGGGACAAGTGGCTGAGGACTGCCCCGTGTAGAGGATAGTTATAAGCTTTGGTTTCCCCGTGCCACGAGTTCTTTGACGCATATGCTCCTACAACTAGTATTCCTAATATCATTACGACCGCGGAGGCAACGCCTAGCACAACCCGGTTAGACAAGGCCGATGCCACGATAGCGGAGACCAACATCATGACAACGCCAGCACATACTATCAACAGAGGCAAAGGAAATGTGGGAATGAGGATAAAAGCTGTCAACATACAGCCAATGAAACTACCTATTGTAGAAATGGCATAGAGGCTCCCGGCCTTTATCCCGACCTCAGCTCCGCTCCTCGTGGCTATATGAACGCAATAAGGCGAGACCCCACCCAGCAGTGCCATCGGCACGCCATATAACACCACAGTGGCAGTCAGGGCACTCCACTTTATGTGAATGCCGAACTGAGTGGCGATATTGTAAAGCCAGGCGGCGAGGCCGTCGTCGAAAATCGGCGTCAAGGCTATGTACAGTCCGGCTAGTGCCGCAAAAACAGCCGGCATAGTCGGCGAAGAAAACCGCTGCGTCATTCTACCGCCCAGGGCATATCCAATAGCTAGTGTCAACAGAAATATGCCAATAACGCTACCCCAAACATATATAGTGTTACCAAAGTATGGCGTAAGCACCCGTGCCCCGACGAGTTCTGCAAGCATGACGAAGCCGCCTGCTACAAACGTCAGCAACCATATAGCCCATTTGCTAGCTGCAACATAAGGGTGATTTGTGTTCGTGCTCATGCTACATCCCGCCTATCAAATAGTGATTGTAGAGCTTTCGACAACGGCGCTTGTGATTAGACTGAATTTCTTTTTGAGAGTTGATCTACGATTCGTAAGTTCGCGACCCTTGACCAAGCAAAATTACCTAAAGTGTGAAAATAAACTGCCGAAAATTCATTAATGGAGCAAAATAGCTTGCCGGCATCGTGGACGGTGGTGACATTGGTACCGTCCAGCAGTACAAAGCGGCGAGTCACTGGATTGCTAGCATATTAGCACAACGCCATATCCACTTGCAATCTTCCTCTATTTGGTTGTTGTGTGGTTCCACATTTGGCTTGAGGTCAGTCAATCGAAATTATCAGACTGAACTCATAGTTATGATTTGTTGTAGAGGAGGCACTATGGAAACGAAGAGGATTCTGTATGCCGGTATCGCCTTGCTGTTCATGCTTCAATCTCTGGCAATCATCAGCCCAGCGTTTGCAGGTACAACAGGCATAATCTCTGGTACAGTGACTGATGCTGCGACCGGAGAGAAACTCGCGGGCGTTAACATCGAGGTTCAGGGCACTAATCTCACAACGGTGACGGACGAGAACGGGTATTTTGTTATTACGAATGTTCCGCCTGGTGACTACAAGGTTACGGCAAACCTGATTGGCTACGCCGAGGCAATGAGGCAGAAGGTATCGGTTCTCATGGATGTGACAACGTCAGCCGATTTTGCGCTGGAGCAGGCAGTGGAAGAGGATGACGTAACGATTGTAGAAGACACGGCGCCGTTGGTGATCAAGCCCGACGTCGTGCCCACGATGTACATTGTCAGCGCCGAGCAAGAACGAGAGATAAGAGGACAACCGAACATGCTTTACCAGACTCCTGCTCTGGTGCAGACTCAACCTGGTGTCGTGGCAGACGAAGGTGGGTATCCGCACATACGAGGCGGTCGTGAGAATCAGGTTGGCTACATGCTAGATGGCATACCAATCACCCAGCCTTTGACCAATGGATTTGGAACAAACATTGTCACCGTGGGTCTGGACAAAATGGAAATGTATACGGGAGGCTATCGGCCTGAGTACGGTAATGCTATATCTGGTGTATTCAATCAAATTGTAAAGACGGGACGAACCTCTCCAGGACTGAGCATCGAGACCCTCGGTGGTAGTCAGGAGTTCAGAGGCATATATCCGGAACTCGGTGGTACCATTGGCAAGGATACAGATTACTATGTCGGCGCGTACCTGTGGCACAGCCAAGTAAAGGGACAAGAATACGACGAGGTAGATTGCGCTGACGTAATTGGTAAGTTTAACTACCTGATGGGTGACAAGAACAAGCTCACTCTTCTAGTGGCTCAAGGATCTGCGAAGTTCCAATTCCCGTATCTTCATACTGAAACCTACGGGCCGGATGGCATCCAAACAACAGGAGTAGAAAGAGACCACACGCATCAGAGCTATGCACTGTCGGCGCTTACGTTGAGCCACACCTTTAGTCCGTCTGCATTCGTGACCATCAGGCCATATTACTTCCTTTCGAGAAACAAGGTAGACGCGCTTTCCGAGGATATCGGTTACTGGTGGGACAGCCAGTCAGCCAGCTACGGATTGCAGGTCGATTATACGAACCAAATCTCGGATAAGCACTTGTTGAAAGCTGGCGTGCTCCGGATCGCTACCGAAAACAGGTACTGGGCAAAGGTACCCGCCTATGGTACGTATGAGTATACGGCAAACACTGACACAGTGCAGACGGGAGTTTACCTGCAAGATCAAATGCGTCTTGGTGAGCGGTGGCGAGCGGATGTGGGCATCAGATATGACAGGATGTACTATGACAAGAAAGTCAATGATGATACGGCGGAAGATCAGTACAGCCCCAGGTTTGGTCTTGCGTATAACATCGACCCTAAGACAAACATACGATTCTCATACGGACGGATGATTCAGTTCGTATATACTCAGGCGGTCGAGAGAAACTACACAGATCCTATGTGGGATTTTTATTATGGGAATGCCGATCTCAAGCCAGAAAGGTGTACACAGTATGACCTAGGCTGGGAGAGACAACTAACTAACGATTATACTCTGCAGATTACTCCGTTCTACCGGAAATACAAAGACTTACTCCAGACGACTTTTCTAGATCCGGAGAACCCCGAAACGTCGCCGATCATATTCGACAACCTTGGCGAAGGAACAAGCAGAGGAGTTGAAATACTGCTGACTAAGCATCCCAGCAAGAACGTATCTGGTTGGCTGTCATACACCTACTCGATAGCGAAAGCTCATGCTAGCAACGACCGAGACTTCTGGACTGCTGTAAGTACCAATTATGTGGATTGGGATCAACGTCACACACTTTGTCTAGTGCTGAATCACACGAACAAGAAGTGGCGCTACACCCTGGTAGGAAGATATGGGAGCGGCTTGCCATATGGTGAAAACAACTCAAAGCGAGCGCCAGCGAATACAGTATTCGACCTAAACATCGCTCGCGAGGTACATGGTGGCCTGCTGCCAGAAGGAGAACTGCGCCTAGGGATATCTAATCTGTTCAACGTGGGCACTGCCCTTGATTATGCGCCAGAATATGACCCTGAAACCCTGGAAGAAATCGGATGGAAACCAACTGCACGAGTGCCCTCCAGGTTCATCGGTCTGAGTTATGTAAGGCGTTACTGAGCACATGCCTTCTCTCCATCCGACTACGGCCCCGAGGCAATGACTTCGGGGCTTGTTTTTTATATACCTAGGTGCGAGGCACTATCACAGATAGCGCGGATGGTACTACCGAAATATCTACAGGTGTTGTGCCAATCACATCACCATCGAGTTGGACACAAACATCTGGCTCCGACTTTATTGCTAACCAAGGGGTACGGAAATATCGAACAGCCTTATGGTAGAGATGACGGTTAATAAAGACCTGAGTAACTTGGTGTGCAAACCCAATCTTGTCGGATATTGGGCGCTCGAAGACACATACATCGAGGAGACCATCGTCGGGAACTGCGCTTGGAGCGATCTTGAGATTGTATGTGTAGGTTGAAACGTTAGCTGCAACCACTAGAAATGCGCATGTTTCGTATCCACCACCGACGCTATCCGGCATATCGATGGTAATCTTGGTAGCTTTGTACTTGCTAAAAACTTCTATCGCTTTCAGCACATACGCTGGAGATCCAATCAGATCTTTTACAGAACGAGGAACGCTGGCAACGACTGTCGCATCGAACCCTACGCCTGCCATTAGAGAGAAGTATCGACCGTTCGCCAATCCGAGATCCATGCGGCGAACTGTACCGCGCGCTATTATCTCCGCTGCCCTGCTTAGACGAAAGGGGATGCACAAATCCCGCGCCAACACGTTGACGCTACCGACGGGTATCACGCCGAGCACGACCTCACTGCCAACGAGACCATTGATCACCTCGTTGACAGTCCCATCACCACCCGCCACTATTACCAGCTCATAACCATCGTTAACAGCCTGGCGAGCAATGGCCGTGCCATCACCTGGATGTTTTGTCCTCGCCAAATCGCACTGCAGTTTCCATTTGGCAAGAGCACGAACAAGAGCATCCTCAAACCTGGCTGGTTTTCCACGGCCTGCAGTAGGATTAACTATTATCTTAGCCTTCATCATACAGTGACGCGGGGACACTCTGACGAGAGTACTATTTCATTATCGCCACTAAATAACCTAAGCGACTCCCCGGTTACTAACTCATATGTAACCCGATCCTTCTGCACATCTACGGAAATAGTCCGCCCTCGGTAGCAAATCTTAAATCTGTAGCCTTGCCAAGCCTTAGGCAGGACTGGGTTGAAAACGAGTCTTTCCGGATAATCTCGCAGACCAGCCATACCATTAATCACCGCCATCCATGTACCACCTAGACAGGCAGCGTGGACGCCGTTATTGGCATTGTTCTTGAAGTCCGACAAGTCCATATAAGCTGAGTGACGGAAATAGTCGTACGCCACATCAGTTTCCCCTATTTCGGCGGCAACAATTGCATGAATTGCCGGAGAAAGAGACGATCCGTGGTTTGTTCTGGGTTCGTAGTACTCATAGTTTCTTCTCTTGATGTCGGTGGTGAATTGGTCGCCTCGAGTGAACATCAACAGCACGACATCTGCCTGTTTCGCCACCTGCATCCGCCATAGATTGAGCGGATGGTAGTCCCAGCGAATATCTGTGTAAAGCGGTATCTTGCTCATGTCAACAGGGTCACGATAGATGAAGCTATCATCTTGCATATGAATACCCAGCTCCTCGGAAAATGGTATGTACATCTGGTCGGCTGCCTTCTTCCAAAGAACCACCTCGTTTTCGTCCAGGCTGATCTTGGTCTGGAGCTCTGCCAATCTTTCCGGGGCTGTTTTCTTCATTTCGTTATAAATCGAAACTGCAAATTCAAGGTGGAGCTGAGTCATCATGTTTGTATAGCAGTTATTGTCCACAGCACAACCGTACTCGTCTGGCCCACAGACTACGTTGATGCAGAACTTGCCGCCGCGCTCGGGAATAAACTTCCCTCTGTCCGCGAGAAAGCGTGCCGTTTCGAATAGCATTTCCGCGCCGTAGTTGTACATAAAATCGGTATCGTTAGTTTGCAGCCAATATCGCCACAATGCATAGATCACATCTGCATTCAGGTGATACTGCGCAGTAGCCGCCTCGTAGATAACTCCACATTCCTCTCCATTGATGGAGTTCCAAGCCCATAGGGCTCCTACGCCATCCATCTCAGCAGCATGCTCTCGAGCTTTGTCCAAGATGTTATATCTGTACAAGAGTAACGGCTTCACAAGCTCCGGCTGAGTGTAGTTAAACATGGGCGCTATGTACATCTCGGTATCCCAGAAGACGTGTCCCCAATAGCCATCGCTAGTCATACCTGTCGCTGAGATTGATCGCCGACCGTCCTCGGGATGACTCTGTCTGAGATGAAAGAGCGTGAAACGAACAGCCTGCTGGTCTGGCACGTTGCCCTTTATCTCGATATCCGCCCGTTCCCAAAAATCCGCCCAGAAATCACCTTGCTCTTCCAGAAGTTTAGTGAAACCGTCTGCTTTGGCTAGGCTCGCTTCCGCCAACGCTAGGTCTTTGACATCCTCGGCCGGCTCTTCGAAGGAGGTATAGAAACAGGCGTACTTATCGATCACTATTTTTTCTCCTTCGGAGCCAATAACGTCGAATCTGCAGACAACTGAGTCATCGGTGAACAGGATAGATTTGACAGATGAGTCATCTACGGCAGCATTCAAGCTATGGTTGAATGCCATGCCTATGGTGAAGTCAGAAGTTTTCGTCCGAGCTAGGAAGAATTGATTCTCCCCAACAGTACCCTTCTCTACTATTTCCGTAGCACATTCCGGGAATACGTTTCCCGGATACTTGCCCTTGATCACAGATTCCAGGCGAATTGAGCCATCGAAATTCAAAGGAGTGACCTCAAAGCGAACGGCAGCGCTATGTCGTCGTATCATACTTACCAATCTAGTACTGTTGATAAGCACCTGTTTTCCGGATGGCGACTCCCAAACTAGGGAGCACCTCAGCACACCCGACCTCATGTCAAGCTCGCGGCGAAAATCGGAAACTCGTCCGGCGAACAGACTGAATCGTTCGCCATCAACCTCCAGGTTGACAGTAGTCCAGTGTGCTATGTTAGCCATGGCATGCCAACGGGTCGGCAGTCCTTTCCATGGGAACATGTGATTGTAGGGCAGATAATCGTAAATACTGTTAATGAATGTGCCAGCTTTTGATTCTGATGCCAGCAACGGTTCTTCCTGGTCCAGAGTTCCGCGGACACCCATATAGCCATTTGTAAGGGCAAACAGGCTTTCCCAATAGGCAGTCTTCTTCGGCAAAACCTCTGTCTGTGCAATTGCCCAAGGATGTGGCTCAAGACCTCGTTTGTGGCCGGTTTCCAACATGTGGTCAATGTCTATCTCACTGTAGCTAGTAATTGTATCGATTGCCTCGGGCAACCGGTCCGCGGGACCAACACCAATGCATTTCATCTTAGCCCGATATGCGGCCTCTACTCCGGACGGCGCATCTTCGAAGACCAAACAATGCTTCGGGTGTATACCCAATCGCTCCGCAGCAAGCAAGAAGACTTCTGGATCTGGTTTGGTTCTTGTGATGTCGGCCCCGGTTACTATTACATCGAAATACTCCTTTAGGCCCAACTTCTCCAAAACCATAACAGCATTCTTGCTTGCTGAACACAATGCAAGCTTAACATCTCTTGTCTTGAGAGCCTTTAAGAAATCCACCGCCCCAGGATAAAGATCTTCTTCGTTGATTTGCTGAAGAAACTCGACATAATAGGCATTTTTCCGCTCAGCTAGTGCTAGCTTCTCAACTTCGGGTAAGTCAACATTGTTGTGATCCAAAATTACCTGAAGGGACGCCATCCTCGAGACGCCCCTACACTTATGGTTTACCTCTTCATTGAAGGCCCAGCCCATCTCGTCGGCAAGTTTCTTCCAACCGAGGTAATGGTACTTGTCTGTGAATACGATGACTCCGTCAAGGTCGAAAAGGACTGCTTTGACTGTGTTCTTCATGAGTTCCTTCCGTAAAGCTCAGTATTAGATCTTTGGAGGTACGAGTTTATTAAACCCCTATTCTACAGTTACGCTCTTAGCTAGATTCCGCGGCTGGTCTATGTCACAGCCAAGACGTTTGGCTACGTAATAGGCAAAAAGTTGGAGTGGGATTATTGCCAATACCGGCATATACATTTCCATAGCTCGAGGCACTTGAATGGTGTAATCTGCAACCCTAGGAGTTTCTACATCATCTTCCTTGGCGATTGCCATCACAACCGCACGTCTTGCCTGGACTTCCTTGATATTTGAGATCATTTTCTCGCGCACATGATCCTGAGTCACAACGCTTATCACGGGCAGCCCTTGTGTTATCAACGCCAATGGGCCATGCTTCATTTCACCAGCGGCATATGCTTCTGCGTGTATATACGATATTTCTTTTAACTTCAAGGCGCCTTCAAAGCACACTGCATAGTCGATACCGCGACCGAGGTAAAAGAAATGCTGTCGGTCGGCCAGCTCCTCGGCGATGGCCATTACTTCTTTTTCCGTCTTTAATGCTTTGGTTGCCAAGTCAGGCAGCTCGTGTAGACCTCTCACGTATTCGGCCTCTTGCTCGCGTGTAATTGTTCCCCGTTTGCGGGCAAGAAAAAGCCCCAGAAGATACAAAGCTATCAACTGACTGACATATGCCTTGGTAGAAGCAACACATATCTCGGGGCCAGCACGTGTGTATAAGATATTGTCGGCCTCACGAGTCATAGTACTACCGACAACGTTGACAATGGCTATGGTAGCAGCTCCCGACGCTCTGGCTAGCCTGAGTGCAGCCAGGGTATCGGCGGTTTCGCCAGACTGACTAATCGTGATGACCAGACTTTGCCCATTTAGTACTGGACTGCGGTATCTGAATTCGGAGGCTAGTTCCACATCCACTGGCATCTTTAGAAGAGATTCGAAAAAGTATCTGCCGACGTTGCCTGCATAGTATGCAGTGCCACAGGCGACTATAAAGATCCGGCTGAAGTTCTTGATTTGCTCGGCTGAGAGTTTGATCTCCTCAAGACTGACTGAATCGTCTGCTGTCAAACGCCCGCGAAGCGTATCTACGATCGCGGTGGGATCTTCGTGGATTTCCTTGAGCATGAAATGCTCGTACCCCGATTTTTCCGCAGATGCAGCGTCCCAGGTTATTATCAAGGGTTCCCGCCTTACAGCTGAACCGTCCAACGAAGTAATCTCCGTTGAGTCCAGAGAAACCACCGCGATATCGCCGTCCTCCAAGGCAATTATCTCACGCGTATAGCCCAGAATTGCTGGGATATCGGAGGCGAGATAGGTTTCACCATTTCCCATACCCACAATGAGAGGACTATCTTTGCGGACGCCGATGACCGTCTCGGGCGTATGTCGTGAGATAATTGCAAGAGCAAACGAGCCCTCCAATTGTGCAACCGCTCGCCGGACTGCTGCGATCAGGTCACCATCGAAATGCTCCTCTATAAGATGTGGTACGACCTCGGTATCAGTTTCAGACCTGAATATATGACCCTTTGCTTTCAGATGTTCTCTAAGTTCCAGGTAGTTTTCGATAATACCGTTATGAACAACGGCAATGTCACCCGTACAATCAGTATGAGGGTGGGCGTTCCGAGTCGATGGCGGACCATGGGTTGCCCAGCGAGTATGAGCTATGCCTACTTCACCAGAAGGTTTTTCGGCACTCAACATTACATTTAAGTCACGAATCTTTCCTACGCTCTTGGCAACAGCTACTTGTCCGTTGCCCAACACAGCAATTCCGGCAGAGTCATACCCCCGATATTCCAGCTTGGAGAGCTGGTCCACCAACACCTCAACGCAATCCCTCTTCCCAATAAAACCAACTATACCGCACATAAGGCACTCTCCTCGTGAACAAAAGGCACACTCTTATGCGCAGCGAAAACCCAGGTATTTCTTGTGAGCATAATTGCGCGTCAAGCGTGTGCCCTCATTGTACGGAAGCATTCTTTCTGTAAAAACCGTCGGCAAGCCGATCAGCCTTCGAACATAAACTTACTTCGTAAATAGCCCGAGATCATCGAGTCGTAAGAAGCGGTGTGTGTAAAGGCCTTTGCAGCAAGACGAGCGCGTGTTTCGTAGCTGGTTTCACCGCCATACTTTTGCATTTCCTCCAGTACCCTCTCATAGTCCTGGGGATCCACTACGACAGTCACGCTGAGAAAGTTCTTTGCTGCGGAGCGGACCATCGAGGGGCCACCTATGTCTATGTTTTCGATAGCTTCTTCCAAGGTGACGTCTGGTTTTGCAACAGTCTTGGCAAATGGATAAAGGTTGACAACCACGAGATCAATCAGTTGTATTTCATGTTCTTTGGCTTCTTGCAGATGCTCTGGTTTTGTGCGATCGGCTAGAATGCCGCCATGAACCTTGGGGTGAAGCGTTTTCACTCGCCCTTCCATCATTTCTGGAAAGCCGGTGACGTCGGAGACATTTGTAACCTTGATTCCAGCATCGGACAGGACCTTTGCAGTGCCTCCGGTGGAAATAATCTCGACTCCCAGGTCCGACAATGCCTTTGCAAACTCCGCTAGCCCTGTTTTGTCCGACACGCTAATCAGCGCTCTCTTAATTTTCGGCATGGAATGACCTCCGTAGAATTGCTTCAAGAATTAGCCAACACGGCTTTATGAAAACACGACTAAATAAAGGTACTGATTGCTACTCGAATGACTGTTGTGGCAACACACGGACGACTCGACCTTCAACTTTCAAACGGCCAAGTGCGAAGAGCTGGATAGCCTCCGGATAAGCCTTGTGTTCCTGACTGAGAACACGAGCAGCAAGGGTTTCCGGTGTATCTCCCTCTTCGACAGGTACGCATTTTTGAACGATGATTGGGCCGGTATCATACTCTTCATCCACAAAGTGTACTGTGCAACCAGATACTTTTACACCGTATTCCAAAGCAGCTTGATGTACTCGCTCACCATACATCCCTTTACCGCAGAACATAGGTATGAGCGCTGGATGAATGTTCATTATGCGCCAACGATAAGCAGCCACTACTTCGGACGGCAGAATGCGCATATATCCTGCCAGACAGATCAAATCGACCTTGTACTGAGCCAACACCTCTAGCAGTCGACAGGCGTATTCCGCATCCGACGGGAAACTCTTTGGCTGCACTTCCACGACGGGAATGCCCTGACTGCGAGCTCGTTCCATCGCGAGTGCGTCGGCACGTGTACCTATGACCACACCCACCTGACCGTTTATGCTTCCGTTCCGACAGGAATCAATTATGGCTTGCATATTGCTTCCACGGCCGTGGCTGGATACCATGACTGCGATGTTTATGCGCGTCACAGAACTTGGACCTCCCGGCTGCCCTTGCGAACTTCGCCAATCATGTAAGCTCGCTCACCCATCTCTGTCAGGCGTGAAACCACCGATGTGGCTTGCTCTTTTGGTACTATCAACACATAGCCAACACCCATGTTAAAGGTGCGGTACATTTCTGGTTCGGATATATCACCAATTTCCTGAATAAGGCGGAAAATGGGTGGGACTTCCCAACTTCTACGGTCCACCACGGCCTGGCAGTCTGCTGGTAAAGCTCGCGGAATATTGTCGTAAAAGCCCCCACCCGTTATGTGAGCCATACCAAGAATGCTGAATTCCTGCAGCAGAGTGTGCACAGGTTGAGCATAACTCTTATGGGGTATTAGTAGTTCTTCGCCTAGTGTTGTACCAAGTTCAGGAATCTCTTGGTCGACCCTCCACCGTGCCCTTTCAAAAAAGACATGGCGTGCCAATGAATAACCGTTTGTATGCAAGCCGCTTGACGCAATACCAACCAAGACGTCACCGGCGGAAACCCTGGAGCCATCAACAATCCTGTTTCTGTCCACTATGCCTACGATGCAACCCGCGATGTCGTATTCCCCTGCCAAGTACATGCCAGGCATTTCTGCGGTTTCACCACCGAGTAGAGCGCATCCTGCTTCGCGGCAGGCTTCGGACAAACCCTTTACGACTTCAACGACCACAGAGGGGCTGAGCTGACCCGTGGCGAAGTAGTCCAGGAAAAAAAGAGGCTTTGCACCCTGGACAAGAATATCGTTCACACAGTGATTAACGATATCGTATCCGATGGTATCATGTTTATCCATCATGAAGGCGATTTTTAGCTTGGTACCTACACCGTCTATACTGGCCACCAACACTGGCCGCTCGATACCGTCGGTATTAAGTTCGAACATGCCTCCAAACGAACCAACATCTGTCAACACGCCTTCCGTGAAAGTGGACTTGATGTACTCTTTCATGCGTAGGACAGCTTCATTGCCAGCTTCGATATCTACCCCAGCCGCTTTATAAGTTGCGCGTTCGTCCATGGCTATTTCTCCATTCTAGGTACCGACCTCGGCTTGTTCCTTCTTAGCTTCCGGAACATGATCAGTTTCCTTGCTCTTGCTACCCTGTGCGCTGTTACGGCACTCAAGGCTGAATTTCGAAACCTTTATATGCTGTGGAATCTCAATAGGGTACCTGCCATCAAAGCAAGCCAAACAGAATTTGTCTCTTCTGACGCCTATTGCACGCAATAGACCTTGTATGCTCAGATAGCCCAGGGTAGTAGCCCCGATGTGTTGGCGAATCTCCTCAACCGATTTCTTTGCTGCAATCAGTTCTTCCTGCTTCGCCATATCAATGCCGTAAAAACAGGGGTACTTCACCGGCGGCGAACTGATTCTGACGTGTATTTCTCTCGCCCCCGCTTCACGAAGCATACTAATCGTCGGGCCTGTGCTCGTACCACGGACGATGCTGTCGTCAACGACCACGACGCGTTTCCCCGCCAACGCCTCCTTAAGAGGTGCGAATTTCATACGTACACCAAGTTCGCGCATCCTTTGGTCGGGCTGAATAAACGTCCGTTGTACGTAATGGTTCTTGATTACTCCTTCACCGAATGGAATCCGAGACGCTTGGGCAAATCCTATTGCGGCGGGGATGCCTGTGTTTGGCATGGGCATAACCAAATGTGCATCCGGACAAGGATGTTCTCTCGCAAGCTCATGCCCCATTCGTCTCCGGCAAGTGTGAAGCGTTTTACCGTACATAACGCTGTCCGGCCGAGCGAAATAAATGAACTCAAAGGCACAAATGGCATGTCGGTGTGTAGGCAACACTTGAACCTCTGCCAGTCCGCTCTCGTCGATGACGATCATCTCGCCGGGTTCGACTTCACGCATGAGCTTCCCGCCGACAAGATTCAGTGCACATGTCTCTGATGAAATCACATAATCGCTGCCATTGAGAGCACCCAGGGCAAGCGGGCGAATGCCGTACGGGTCGCGGACAGCTATCAGTTTATCTTGCGACAGTACCAAGAGCGAGTAAGCGCCACTAATCTTGTGCACAGTCTCTTGAATAGCGTCTTCAATGGTAGGTGCTTTACTACGAGCGATCAGCCTGGCTATTACCTCGGTGTCGGTTGTTGTCTCGAAGCACTCGCCCTCCATTTCGAGTTCGGTGCGCAGCTCAACAGTATTAATCAGGTTCCCATTGTGGGCAATCGCGATTTCGCCGAAATGGGATTCGCAAACCACAGGCTGAGCATTAAATAGTGTGCTAGATCCGGTAGTAGAATACCGTGTATGGCCGATCGCGATATGACCAGGTAGGTCCTTAAGAATTCTTTCTTCAAACACCTGGGTTACCAGGCCCATATCCTTAAAGAACCGGACATGTCGGCCGTCGGCAACTGCAATGCCTGCGCTTTCCTGTCCTCGGTGTTGGAGACCAAAGAGACCAAAATATGTCAAGCGAGCAACATCCTCGCCCAAGGCATATACACCGAAGACACCGCATTCGTCGTGGGCTTTATCCAGCTGGCATAAATCACTACAGTGCATTCTTGTTTCCTAAAGACTAGGACATCCCCAGGCGGCGAGTCGCTTAGATGCCTAATCTCTCAAAAATCAGGTCTACGTTCCGAACGTGATGTCGGTAGTCAAATATATCATCGAGCGTGCCTTCAGATAGCAAACTTGTAACACGTGCATCCGACTGAAGCGCTTGTCGAAAATCTGCGCCTTCCCAAGCCTTTGCAGCATTAGACTGAACAATGTCATAGGCCTCCTCGCGTGACAGCCCCTTCTCTACTAGTCTAAGCATGATGCGTTCCGAAAAAACCAGACCACCCATTTTTTCCAGGTTGCGCATCATGTTCTCAGGGTAAACGATGAGTTGTTGCACTACACGTGTAAATGTGTTCAACAGATAGTCAACCAATATGCAACTGTCCGGTATAATAATCCGCTCAACTGATGAATTGGTCAGGTCTCGCTCATGCCATGTCACGACATTCTCCAGCGCCGGGAATGCGTTAGACCTTACCACCCGCGCCAAGCCTGCGACTTGCTCGGACAGTCTAGGGTTGCGCTTGTGAGGCATTGCCGACGACCCTTTTTGGCCTTTCGCGAAATACTCCTGCACTTCCAGAATCTCAGTCCTCTGCAAGTTCCTGAGCTCTGTTGCGAAATTCTCCAACGAGCCGGCGATGATGGCCAGGGTTGCAAGAAACTGCGCATGTCTGTCTCGAGCGACAATTTGCGTGGAATGCTCCGCGGGCTCCAATCCTAGCTTAGCACAGACGAACTGCTCGACCCTGGGATCTATATTTGCGTAGATACCAACTGCGCCAGAGACCTTGCCAACACTCACTGCCTTTCGAGCAATATTCATGCGCTCGATGTCTCGACGGATTTGCGCATACCAACCAGCAAGCTTGAATCCAAATGTGATGGGCTCAGCATGGATTCCATGAGTACGCCCAATCATAATAGTGTACTTGTGTTCTTTGGCACGGGTCTTTACTGTTTCCGCAAGTCGTTCTAGGTCAGCGATGATTATGTCGGCAGATTCTCGCATGAGCAGGCTCAGCGCGGTATCGACGACATCATAGGAGGTGATGCCATAGTGAACGTATTTCCCTTCGTCGCCCAGGTTTTCCGTTACAGCCTTTACAAAGGCCATAACATCGTGCTGAGTGGTCTCTTCTATTTCAAGAATACGGTCTACGGTGAACCTCGCGCCTGCCTTGATCTTCGCCGGTGCATCTCTAGGGATGTAACCGTATTCAGCCAAACCCTCTGCGACGGCGATTTCAACATCAAGCCACTTCTGAAATTTGTTTTGCTGCGCCCATACGGCTTTCATCTGAGGGAGTGAATATCGTTCAATCATGCGTATTAGCTCCGTTTATCAAACTCCTAAATGTTCGAATAGGCTATACTTGTCTAAGCATTCTTCGACATCACTTCTTCGGCGAGCCGTGTCTTGAAATCCTTTATCTTCTGGCGCAGTTCGGGATACTTGACCGAGAGTATCTGCGCAGCGAGAATCCCTGCGTTCTTTGCACCATTAATCGATACAGTTGCGACCGGCACGCCAGATGGCATTTGAACTATCGAGAGTAAAGAGTCCAGCCCATTAAGTGCTGAGGATTTTATTGGAACACCAATCACGGGAACGGGCGTCAGGGCAGCTATTACGCCAGGAAGGTGGGCTGCTCCCCCCGCTCCGGCAATGATTACCTCTATACCTTGCGACTCTGCATTTGATGCGTAATCCATAGCTAGATGTGGACTTCTGTGCGCAGAGATGATTTTGACCTCGTGCTCTATGCCGAGGTCACTTAGAAACTTCATTGCCTCCTGCATGACAGGAAGATCCGATTCGCTTCCCATCAGAATGCCGACTTTCCCAGCCACAATCAATCCCCCTTCTACAAATTGGTTATCGAGAGTCAGTTGACGTTAGTTTCTATCGATTACCCTAGCGCCTATGTCCTTCCGATAGTAGAGGTCTTCAAAATGGATCTTCGACACAGCGCTGTACGCCCGTTCAACTGCTATCCTGAAACTATCCCCAACGGCTGTGACTCCGAGTACCCGGCCGCCGCTGGTAACGGTCTGGCCACCAGAAAGCTTTGTCCCAGCATGAAAGACGGCAACACCGTCTAATTGGGCCGCCTCCGATAATCCGGTGATTGGTTTACCGACGTCATAATGCCCTGGATAGCCACCAGACGCAACGACGACACAAACCGCACACTCATTATACCACTTACGCCTAACCGAGTCGAGGGAACCGGCGAGGGCTGCTTGAATTATCTCGATAATGTCGCCATCGAGTAACCGTAGTGCCACTTGGGTTTCAGGGTCCCCAAATCTGGCATTGAACTCCAGTGTCTTTGGGCCATCTTTCGTAAGTATGATCCCTGCGTATAGGACGCCAGTATATGGCCGACCTTCTTCTTTCATGGCGCCAATGGTGGGTTTAATGATGGTATCTAACGCCTGCTCGTAAATCTCCTTGGTCACCGCTGGCACTGGTGAGTAACAACCCATACCACCCGTATTCGGTCCCTTGTCGCCGTCGTATATTCGCTTGTAGTCCTGAACAGCTTCAAACGGGAAAATGGATTCACCGTCTGTAATAACCATGATAGAAGCTTCCTGCCCCTCCAGCCGCTCTTCGATGACTACTCGGTCACCAGATTTGCCAAATTGTCTGTCCACCATGATGGTATGGATTGCCTGCAGTGCTTCATCTTTGGTACTGCACACAAAGACGCCTTTACCCAGAGCCTCCCCGTCTGCCTTCACCACCAGGGGGCAATCATCCGACTTACCACAGTATTCGTTGACGAATGAGGACGCATCGTGTGGGTTATCGAACACACGAAACCATGCTGTGGGGATGGCATACTTTGCCATTAACTGTTTTGCGAAGACCTTGCTACCCTCAATTTCGGCTGCAGCCTGGCTGGGACCGAAGGCAGGTACGCCGGCGGCGTTAAGCTCGTCGGCAATGCCAAGTATAAGAGGTGACTCAGGCCCTATTATCGCTAAGTCGATTCTTTGCTCTCTTGCAAAGTCTACTAACCCAGGAATATCGTGGGCCTTTATATCCACACACTCAGCTATTGCCGCGATGCCAGCATTCCCTGGTGCGCAGTAGATGTTTTTGACGTGAGGGCTTTGGTTGACTTTCCAGACAAGGGCGTGCTCTCGCCCACCGGATCCAACAACTAAGACTTTCACTCGGGCTCTCTCCTAAACTCTTCAAGATTTTCAAATGACGCAAAATTCTGCAAGAAGGCCAGTCTTATCATGCCTGTAGGTCCGTTGCGCTGCTTTCCTATGATAATCTCTGCAGTGTTGTCGGCCTCTGTGCTAATAGGCACTATGTCTTCTGTGGTCTCGTCTAGGACAACTTCTTTGCGTTTGTAGTATGCCTCGCGGTACAGGAAGATTACCACGTCTGCCTCAGCCTCAATAGAACCACTTTCGCGCAAATCTGCAAGCATTGGTCTTTTATCTACGCGCTGTTCTACGGCCCGACTCAACTGCGAGAGAGCTATCACAGGCACTCCCAACTCTCTTGCCAATCCTTTAAGTGATCTTGCAATTTCTGATATCTCCTGGTTACGGTTGTCGGCTCTCTTATGTGCCTGCATGAGTTGGAGGTAGTCAACGACAACCAAACTCAAGCCACGCTCTGCTTTCAGGCGACGGCACTTACCTCTCATCTGAAGCGCAGTGATATCGGTGCTATCGTCTATGAAAATTGGAGCCTCATAAAGCCGCCCGACTCCGTCGGCAACCTTTGGCCAGTCTTTATCCGAGAGGTAACCAGTTCGGACACGATGGGCATCCACACGGCATTCGGAGCAGATAAGACGCAGTGCAAGTTGCTCCTTGGACATTTCGAGGCTAAAGATAGCGACGGGTTGTTTTTCTCGCACAGCGACATGGCGAGCAATATCCAAGCAGAAGGCCGTTTTGCCCATACTGGGACGCGCGGCAACGATAATCAAGTCCGAAGGCTGCAAACCAGAGGTAATTGCGTCTAAATCCTTGAAACCTGTCGGCAGACCTGTCACCGTGAGCTTATGCTGACACTGCTCTTCTATTTGTTCGAACGCCTTGTGTGCTAGGACACCGAGTGGCGAAAAATACTGACCCATCCGTCGCTGAGATACCTGGAACACCAAGCGCTCGGCATGGTCAACCACAGAATCGACATCATCTATAGGACCGTGACATTCGGCAATCACTTGGGTGCAGGCGTCAATGAGGCGGCGGAGAATAGCCTTCTCTTCGACAATACGGGCATAATACTCGACATTCGCGGCAGTCGGCACACTGTCTATCAACGCCATCAGGTACTCTGTGCCGCCCACTGCCTCGAGTTTGTTTCGAGAGCGCAACTCCTCCTGCACAGTGACGATGTCCACCGGCTCGCCTCTTTCAGCCAACGACGCAAGAACCTCGAATATGATTTGATGGGCTTCCCTGTAAAAGTCCTGAGGTCTGAGTATATCTAAGCCTTTGTCGAGTGCGGCTCGATCAATCATCATAGAGCCAAGCGTCGATTGTTCAGCCTCGAGATTCTGGGGCGGTATTCTGTCTAGGATTAAACCTGCTTCCATTTCAATTCTCTTCGCAGCTCAAGCACGTCATGGACGTACGACTAAAAGGGTCAACACGTTTAGTCTCGAACACCAGACCTATTCTCCGACCACTTCAACTTTCAGATGAGCGACAGCTTCCCGGTGAAGTCTAACGGGCACCTCGTAGGTGCCGACAGATTTGATAGGTTCCTCTATCTCGATCTTTCGTTTATCCAGCTTGATGCCAGTTTGCTTCTCCAAGGCTTCGACTATATCGGCAGGTGTGACGGCGCCATAGAGTTTGGTGCCACTGCCGACTTTGTGTTTGACGGTTACCGTAACCTCGGACAGACGCGACGCCAGATCTTTCGCTTCTTCCTTGATCTTTTCTCCTCGCAGCTCCTCCGCCTTTCGACGTTTGGCCAGTTCGGCAAGGTTGGCGTCTGTAGCTGGAACAGCTAGTTTCCGAGGAAACAAGTAATTACGTGCGTAACCTTCCGAGACGTTCACAACGTCATCAGGCCGACCTACACCTTTGATCTCTCGAGTTAGTATAACCTTCATCGTCAAGAAAGCCTCCTATCTAGACAACCGCACTCCCAGAGTCAGTTGGTTATCATCAAACACCTTGTCTACACCTAGCAGAACATCCAGATTACTGCCAACCTTATAGCCTGCGAGAATATCAAGTCGAGGATCGACTGGATCATACATATTGGCAACAGCGTAGAACCTATTTGAAAACAGGTGATCGAGTCCCACCCCTAGCTTCGAAGCGTAAATGCCATACCGAATACTCGTTTGCGAGTCTAACGGTTGGCCAGGTTGCAGAATGAGCTTATTTGTACCACCTATATCATATACCCCTATGTTCAAGAAGCTCTCTGTACTTCGCGCTAGGGTAGCAACCACACTTGTTCTGAATCGACCATTGTCCGGCATATAAAGAGATTCCAAGCTAGTTTCTCGCGTAGGGATGCCGACTCTGACCTTTGGTCCTTCCAACGCTCGATTAACTTTTGCTATTGTATTGCGTGCTTCGGTTACTGCTTGTCTCGCTTCTGACACCGTCTCCCGGATATCTGCCTGGAAATCTGGAGCAGTGACCAGTTGTTCCAGACTCGCCGTCGTTCTTTCAAGACTAGCGGCTGCACGCTGAGCTGAGGCCAGGGTTGCTCCAATAGATTCACCGAAACGACCTTCCTGGGCAATGCGGTCTAGTTGGCTGGTCAAATCGCGCAGGCTCTCACTGGCGAGCAGGACGTTGTTCACTATACCACTGACGTCGTCGCTTTGAGCGCTGACTAGGTCACGAATACCTGCCATCGTCAGGTCGAGATTGGCCGTAGCACTTTCAAGGTTTGCCAATGAGCGGTCGATCTTCCCCTTGAAGTCTATGCCAGTCAAGGTATCCTTGAGACTAGCGGATACTTCAGTAAGGTTAGCCACTAAGCGGCGTGCATCGGGAAGAATATCTTCGATCCTGGGGGGCACTTGGCCAACCACTCTCGTGTTGCGGCGCAGATACACATTTGACTTCCGATTTGGAATGATGTCGATACTCTTTTCACCTACAAGCAATCCGACTCGAAGTACGAAGATTGAATTTTTAGGAATGCGGTATTCTCGACCTATTTTCAATGTCACCACAGCCTGTTGTTTGTCATTGAGTTTGATATCATCAACCCTGCCGATTCGAACACCTGCCATAGTAACAGACGAACCCTCTGTGAGGCCCATAATGTCGTCGAAAACTACGATTATGGGATAGCTTTTACCGCGGTATCCGGTCAGGAATACAGCTGCTACTCCAAACAAAACGAGCGCTATAAAGACGATGATTCCAACTTTCACTGCAGGGTTAACCGTCATTGGTCTCCTCTCACGAAAGCCTACGCGACGACGCCTGGCTGTATGGGGCCTTCGGCTCGCCCTTCGACGAATTGCCTAACACGTTCATCATACGAGTCACGAATTTCGTCCGGAGTACCATAGGCTATGATCGTGCCTTGGTGCAGCATCGCAATACGGTCTGAGATGCGGAAGATGCTTCGCAGGTCGTGTGAGACAACGACGGAGCTCACACCCATTTTATCCCGCATGCTCATAATCAGGTCGTCAATCACAGTTGTCATTACAGGATCCAAGCCACTGGTTGGTTCATCGTAGAAGAGGATTTCAGGGTTCATGGCAATCGCGCGTGCCAGACTTACCCTCTTCTGCATCCCACCGCTGAGTTGGGAAGGCATTAAATTTTGCGTCCCAGGCAGACCGACCAACGTTAACTTTTCTTCGACGATACGGTCTATCTCACTTCGGCTCAGATGGGTATGATGTTCCAGGGCAAATGCTACGTTTTCGTATACGGTCAATGAGTCAAACAGTGCGCCATACTGGAACACGACCCCAATTCGTTGCCTGACACGATTTAGTTCTTTCTCAGCTAGGCGTGTGATATCCACTTGATCAATAAACACCTGTCCCGCTGTTGGCCTAACCAACCCAGCCATGATTTTCAGCAATGTAGTCTTACCAGAACCAGACACGCCCATTACTGAAACGGTCTCGCCCCGTCGCACGTGTAGATTCACGTCTTTCAAGACAGGTTTTTCATCAATCTGGTAATCAACTCTCCTAACAGTTATCACAGCGTCCTCAATAGCCACGAGTGCGCAGGCCGAACATGAAATATGCAAGGAAGTAATTTGATATGTAAACAAGGATCATGGAAATAACGACCGCGCCCATTGTGTTCTTTCCGACACCTGCTGCACCACCCTTGGCAGCCAGTCCTTGTTGAGTCCCTACAATAGCGATGAATGCACCAAAAAACACGGTCTTGAGTAAGCCCATGGTAATATCGTATAGAGTCAACCATTGCCTTGTAGACTCAAGATACGCTGCGCCGGTGACATTGCTGGATAGAGCAACAGCGTAACCACCCAGCCATCCCATCACCATGCCTAACATGGTCAAGACAGGCAACATGATGACAAGGGCAAGAAACCTAGGAACTGCTAGGTACTGGATTGGACTCGTGCCCAGAGATCGAAGTGCGTCTATTTGCTCGGTCACTTTCATAGTACCGATTTCGGCTGCGATAGCGGACCCCGCCCTGGCAGCTACAACAACAGCTGTAAGCACAGGAGCCAGTTCGCGGGCCACCGAAAGGGAAATAGCTCCACCCACCAGGCCAGATGCACCATACCGCACAAATAGATCTGCTGTGTACAGGGCAAGGACGGCGCCAGAGAATGCAGTCGTCACCAGTACGATAGGGATAGAATTGACGCCGATCAGGGCCATTTGGCACACCGTATCCCGAAGACCTATTTCGCCCAAGAAAATACGGCGCAGTGTTTCAAAACCAACGATGGTAGCTTCCCCGATGAATTCAAAGAAGCCATAGAGCCGTCGCAGAATTGCCCGCATGGGGATGTCCACCGCCAGTTCGAAGCCGTTCGCCACGATTGCTACCTCGCCTATCAGATATTGCAGGAAGACGATAGTGTACAAGAAGGCCCGGTGCAATTATACCGGAGCCAGGAGACGATTGCAAATGACGCGCAAGTCGCTATTTGGATTTGGGATGACTAGAGATGCAGTCGCCAGTGACACAATTTGTGATTTTGTCACTCGGTTGACATCGGCAGAGCGGGCTACTATAATCGGAAGGGTTTTCGGTCGCGTCTGGTTCCCAGCGAGTGTCCGGTACTGCAAACGTGAATGCACGTGCAAACTTCATTCGCCCAATCGAATGCAGACCTGATGCTTAGAGGTTTGGCAATTCGTTACTTTTCTCGACGTAGGAACAAGCACTTTCTCTTGGCGTTTTCACGTATGGGAATCCTTCAACGGAAACAGGCTGTAGGTTGCTTGCTTACGGGAGAGAAAGCGAGTTTGCCAGTTCGGTAGACCAGACATACAACTTCATCTGCATGCGAGCCGACCCAGTTAGCTATTCTAATAAGGAAGGGAGTATTGCGAAAAATGCTTCACTCGTGCAAGCGTCTCTCGGGAGGCAGTTTGTTTACCAAGTCCAGAGCGCTCGCGTTCTCGGTGCTTGGCCTATTGGCACTGAGCAGTAGCACCCACGCATCTGAGGCCATAGAGTTGCCTGAGTTCCACAGACTCGACATCATGTGGCCAGCCGTGTGGGTGGTCTTTGTCTGTGCGCTCATAGGCCTATTTTTCGGTGCAATATGGTTCGTAACCATTATGAGGCAGGATCCAGGAACCAAGGGAATGGTCCAAGTATCAAAAGCCGTGCAGGAAGGTGCATGGGCCTACCTCAAGCGGCAGATGGCGACAATGATCTGGTTCGTTATCATCATTGCGATTGGACTGATTTTCCTGTACCGCCCACTGGATGCCTTCAACCCAGGCGGTGAGATAAATGCCGTAGGAGTGTGGGGAATTCCAGTCTATGTGGGTGTAGCTATCGCGTTCGTCATGGGGGTAGCTGCCTCGTACCTGGCGGGTCTTGTGGGAATGATGATGGCCGTACGCGCAAACGTGCGTGTAGCGAATGCCGCGCTGTCCAGTTTCAAGAGAGCCCTGTACGTGGCTTTCCGAGCAGGCGGTGTTTCGGGTATGGCAACAGTTGGCCTAGGACTCCTTGGTGCGTGTTTGGTATTCTTCATGTTCCGCGAACAATCGATGAAAGTGCTGATTGGATTTGGTTTCGGCGGGTGTCTGGCGGCACTTTTCATGAGGATTGGTGGTGGTATCTACACCAAGGCGGCCGATGTGGGTGCTGATCTTGTTGGCAAGATAGAGCAAGGCATACCAGAGGACGACCCTAGAAATGCAGCAACAATTGCAGATAATGTTGGCGACAACGTAGGCGACTGCGCGGGTATGGCTGCGGACGTGTTCGAGAGCTATGAAGTCACACTGGTTGCGGCTATCATTCTTGGCGCGGCGGCTCTGCCATTCCTCCAAAGAATCCCGGGAATCGACTCAGTTACCGCAGTCCTGGCGTTGGTAGTATATCCACTGCTCATCAGAGCTGTAGGTGTAATAGCTTCGATCGCAGGTGTATACCTGGTTCGTGGCAAGGATGACCTGCGTATGAATCCTATGCATCCCATCAACGTAGGATTCTTCTGGTCCGCGTTGCTAGCAACATTGGGATTCTTTGGCGTCTCATACTTTGTCTTCAACAGAGTGCCCATCGAGGGATATCCTTGGTGGAGATTCGCGCTCGCAAACTTGAGCGGTATCATCCTTGCTTTGGTTATTGACAAACTGACAGAGTATTTTACGGCTGTGGACAAGAAGCCAGTTACTGAGACTGCGAAAGCCGCGAAGACCGGGCCTGCAACCATAATCCTAAGTGGCTTTGCTTCCGGCCTTGAGTCAAGCGTGTGGGGCATAGTAGCAATAGCCCTTGCGATTCTGGCGGCCATGTTGCTGTTCCCTGGGAGTCCGGAGTTGGCCGCATACGGCATAGCGCTCGCGGGGTTAGGACTGTTGTCCACTACCGGCTTCATGTTGGCGATGGACACTTATGGACCTATATCTGACAACGCAAACGGTATATTCGAGATGTCTGGTGCACTCAAAGATGCGGGTGAGCACAGTGATGCGCACAAGATAGTCGCCAAGCTCGATGCGGTAGGAAACACAACAAAAGCGCTTACCAAGGGCTTAGCGATAGCGACTGCGGTAATTGCTGCGACAGCGCTTTTCCGCTCATTCATGGCAGACGCGGGGCTTCTGGATATTGGCATACGGATAGACTTCACGCAGGTCTTCATCGGTTTGTTGATCGGTGGCGCCGTACCATTCCTATTCAGTTCATTCGCCATAAATGCGGTGAGCCGAGCGGCATTTCAGCTAGTCGAAGAGGTGCGTAGGCAGTTCCGAGAAATCAAAGGTATCATGGAATACGATCCGCGGTCAGGTTCGGACAAGGGCAAGCCGGATTATCAGAGGTGTGTAGCAATCTCTACTGCCGCTGCTCAGAAAGAATTGATGAGTCCAGCGATCCTCGCGGTAAGTGCTCCTATTCTAGTGGCATTTGGTCTCGGGTATGGAGATGCGTTGAGGGGCGCCGCTGCACTCGGTGGATTCCTTGCAGGCGCAATTTTGACCGGACAATTGATGGCCGTGCTTCTTTCGAATTCTGGTGGATTGTGGGACAATGCAAAGAAGAAGATAGAGGATGGGATGTTCGGTGGCAAAGGAACTCCTGAGCACAAGGCTGCAGTTGTAGGCGACACGGTTGGTGATCCGTTCAAAGACACCGCTGGTCCGGCACTAAACCCGATGATCAAGGTTATGAATCTCGTCGCGATACTCGTAGCCCCCATTGCTATCAAGGATATATCGGTAGGTGCACGAACCGCTGTCGTACTTGTTACAGCTGCTGCCCTTGCAGGAGCAGTTTTGTGGAGTAAGCGCGGTGGAATTTCGACCGAGGAAGAGACTGTACAGACGGCTGAGGAACTGGAGAAAGAAGTTCCCGAACCAATAAACAGCTAGGGATATCTACCTCACGATATAATCGCAACTCCAATATTGGCCGAGGACCTTGGGATCCTCGGCCTATTCACATACGCCCGACCAAATTGAAGCTATATTCCAAGTCTAATATGTGTAGTCGTCGCGGCACAACATATCATGTAACTACTGCAAATCCCGTCTAATTGCTGTAAAGAACAAGACGCACGAGACTCAATGCCATTGTGATGAATACGATACAATACGACTCGACCTTACATCCTATTTTGGCTGGGGAAACGATGAATAACAAATTAGCAGATGTGCCATTCTGAAGAAAGAAACGAGATCAGTCGCCTCTTTGCCATTTCTGAACAGCGTCGGCGTACAGGTCATTGCCTTTGGTATCATTGATTACAATTAGGGGCAAATCCTCGACTTCCAAGAGGTAGATTGCTTCTGGACCTAGATCCTCATAAGCCACAACGCATGCGGATTTTATGTGCTTCGAAAGAAGCGCTCCGGCACCACCAGTTGCTCCAAAGTAGACAGCCTTGTGAAGCTTCAACACATCAATCACCTGTTGGCTTCTTTGCCCCTTACCAATCATTCCCTTTAGACCGCGTGCAACCAGAGATGGTGTATACAAATCCATACGCCCGCTGGTCGTGGGACCAGCCGAACCGATCACGTGACCGGGCTTAGCAGGAGTTGGACCAACGTAGTAGATCACCTGGCCGTTGATGTCTACAGGTAGTTCTTCGCCCCTCTGCAGCAGGTCGAAGAGTCGCTTGTGTGCCGCATCACGTCCGGTGTATATTTCTCCACTAAGCAATACACGGTCGCCGGCTTGAAGATAACAGACATCATCATTCGAGAGAGGAGTACGCAGTCGAATTATGTCGCGCATGGTATTTTCCTATAGTACCGCTTCCAGATGCCTGGCCGCATGGCATTGGATATTGACAGCTACGGGAAGACTGGCAATATGACACGGATAGGTCTCAATATTAACAGCAAGAGCAGTTATCCGGCCACCAAGACCCCCAGGGCCAATGCCAGTGTCGTTGACCAACTTCAAGAGTTCACGTTCCAGTTCCGCGTCTGCTGGATTCGGATTGTGCTGCCCTACCCTTCTGAGCAGCGCTCGTTTTGAGAGTAAAGCTGCTTTCTCCATCGTACCGCCAATGCCGACTCCGACGATTATCGGTGGGCAAGGATTTGGGCCCGCCGCCGTTACGGTCTCCACCACAAACCGCTTAACACCCTCAACACCGTCTGATGGTTTTAGCATACGAACGGCACTCATATTCTCACTGCCACCACCTTTCGGAGCGACAATGATTCTCAGCTGATCGCCAGGAAAGACCTCGGTGTGGATGACGGCTGGTGTATTATCGCCGGTATTCACCCGGTCAAGGGGATGACGCACGACGGACGTGCGCAGATATCCCTCTGAATATCCTTTCGCCACTCCTCGGTTGACTGCTTCCGTTAACGAACCACCTACTATGCAGACTTCCTGTCCCAGCTCTATGAAGACAACTGCAAGTCCGGTGTCCTGGCATATAGGTATCCGCTCGGAGCGTGCAATATTGGCATTTTCAATCAGCTGGCGAAGAATCTCACGACCCAAGGCAGATTCTTCTTCGCCTAGGGCAGATTTGAGAGCGTCGTATATGTCCTGCCGAAGCTCACAGTTCGCGCGTATGCAGAGGTCAGCAATGACTTTTTCTACATCTGATGCATTGATAATCTTCAATCTTGATGTCTCACCACTTGAAAATTCTTATTTTCTCGAGGAACTGAAAAACGCAAAGCAGGGAGCGGAATCTGAGTGTCATCAGACCGACTTGTCGCTATGCGTAGCGGTGCTCCAATCTTCACATGGCATGCTTCAGAACAATTATCTCCAGCTCGTCTGGCAACATTTCCCTCGTGATTTCCAACTCCGACGAATTCAGCCGCCTAACATTGCTCTTGCCTCTAAGAAAATCGTCTACAGGACGTATGGGAAATTCGACCTTCTCGGTCTTGTAATGCATTGGAATGGCTATCTTGGGTTTTAATGTCTCGATCACTCGAGTCGCTTCTTCCGGACCTATGGTATACGTTCCACCGACTGGAATTAGCAAGACGTCTATTTCTCCAAAGCTATCGGCCTGGTAGCTCGAAAGTTCGTGTCCCAAATCTCCAAGGTGGCAAAGACGAATTCTATCTACGTTCATCACATACACCACGTTCATTCCACGAAGAGCGCCTTCTTCGGTATCGTGGTAGAACTCGAAACCGTGTATTTCTATGCCATGTACGACACGAGTTCCTGGCCGGGAAACCACCTCAAAATGATTTGGCAGTCCCTCGACGTAGCCATGGTCGGCGTGGTCGTGCGAGACGGTGACAACATCTGCAGATATACTGATCGGTCGATAGCCCAGGGCGCCACCGAAGGCTCCCGGCTCATATGGGTCCGTGACAATCTTCGTTCCGTTTGCTGAGATGATCAAGAAACTGGCATGACCAAGCCACTGAATAATCATCCGAACACCTCCGTCAAGAGATTCTATTGGCTATGACATTAGAACCGAGTAAGCAAGCTACAAACACTATCTGACTAAATGAAAAAGCAGTCTATTCGTGTAAGTTATGAGTACCTCTAAGGTTCCGCGACGGCGGCTCATTCACAAGTTCTATCAGTCAAAGCAATGATATTGCGTTTCTCGACACTTTATGGAACGCTTCGATAATCTGGTCAAGAAGGCCGTCGGCTGGTTCGGTATAAGCGGGCATCGCTATTAGTCGTGAATAGACATCCTCTGTGATTGGCAAATCGCCTACTGAATACTTTTGTCGTTCGACCGCGTGTGGACAATTAAAAGGACAACCCTTACCATAGTAGTTGTAGCCATTGAACAATGGTTCCAGGTGACAAAGCGGATATCTACACGGTGATGCAGGTACACCCTCAGCCACCAATGCCTCAAGAAACCGGTCGCGGGTTAGTCCTCCTAGCTCTTCTGGGTGATAGATCACCCGGTACTCATAGAACCCACCTCGTTTTACGCCGGGGTAGGTGGAGAGTACTTCAATGCCAGGTACCTCTTTCAGTCCCTCGTCCAGCTTTGCCCAAACCCTCGCACGTCTTGCGTTTATGTCGTCAAGTTTTCCAAGCTGAACTTTGGCAATTCCCATTGCAAGTGGGTGTGCCCGATACTTCCAACCAAGGCCCATTGAACCTAAAAACGCATATTTGTCCGTGATCAAATCGCGGGCAACCCTACCCTGATGTCCAAGGATCAAAATGCGCTCGTAGATTTCTGTATCGTTCGTAATGACTACACCGCCTTCACCGGCTACTATGCACTTGCTTCCCTGAAGGCTGAAACACCCAACGTCGCCAATCGTACCGACCTTACGTCCTTTATACTCGGCGCCGTGGGCATGCGAGCAGTCCTCAATGACAGCCAAGCCGTGATCTCTGGCGACAGACATGACGGCATCCATGTCCACTACGTTGCCCCAAATGTGAACGACGCATATGGCTTTGGTACGTGGAGTAATCCTCCGTCTGATATCTTCCGGATCTATCAGAAGAGTATGGGGGTCAATCTCGCAGAACACGGGAATACCCTGGGTATGCAGGATTGGCGTTACCATGTTTCCCCACGTGTATGACGGCGCTATCACCTCGTCACCAGGACCTACTCCGACAGCAAAGTAAGCGGCGTGCAGACATGATGTACCGCAATTCTGGGATAGAGCATACCTTACGCCGTGGTATTCGGCGAAGTCGCGCTCGAACTCGGCCATCACACCTGTTCCCGCGGTTGAAATCTCGCCTCGCCGGAGCATTTCGGTAACTATGCGAATCTCTTCGTCGCCGATACGCTGCCACCGATCAATCTTGTCAACAGTGACCGTTTGGGAACCGCCGTGGATTGCGAGTTTCTCGCTTACAGTCGCCAATTCGAAAGCCTCCTCGATTGACCCAGATTTGTTCTGGAACAGAGCCCATGATTACCACATACCTGGTAACGATTATAGGTTTGCACCCTTCCATTGTCAATGCAACTGACTACGAGGATTCTGCTCATCAGAAACTTAGTGCTGACGGATATCGTATATAATTGTGGACTAATGCCGTTTGTCTGGACTGGCACGGTCAATGGAGGTGGAATACAAATAGAGACCGTTCGACTGTTCAGACCGGCTATGTAACACAAATAGACGCCGAATCTTGGAAGCAGGAGCGGGGGACCCAGTAAGTCGGGGCGAATCTGAGGCAATTTGAGGAAGGGTTAGTCTTCCGACCCTAGCCCGTCAGCTAACCCCGGAGGCGTGGAAGGAAGATAGTCTGCCTGAGTTTGCACAAGTATCTCAGTCCAGTTAGACTGGCAACCAGGTATGGTGGTCCAGTCGTCGGCATTCCTCCTTCCCCAGTCCTCATGTACCGCTCCGATCTTTGGTTCGCGCGCAGGTGTAGAAGAAATTCCTTGGATTAACAGTCGGAAGAGGTGCAAGGCAATGGATACGTGCAACAGCCCCAGATTTGCAGTATTAGGTGCAGGGCATGGTGGTACAGCAATGGCAGGACATCTCTCCCTTATGGGATTCGATGTCAGCCTGTACAACCGTGGGGAAGACCGTCTTAGACCAATAAAAGCCGCTGGAGGATTGGAAATCATCACCGATACTCCGACCACCGTTCCACACGGATTCGCTTCCATTGAAACGGTTACATCCAATGCTGCAGAGGCGATTTGCGGTCGTGATATTCTCATGGTGGTAGTACCAGCGACGGGCCACAGGTACATTGCCGAGCAGATAGCTCCGCACTTGGTTGACGGTCAGATTGTAGTACTGAATCCTGGTCGGACGGGCGGTGCTTTGGAAGTTCACAAAGTCATCCGTGACTACGGTTGCAAAGCGGACGTAGTTGTTGCGGAAGCTCAGACTTTCATATACGCGAGCCGTTCTATGAACCCCGCTCAGACCAAAATCTTCAGAATAAAGAATAGCATTCCAGTTGCCGCTTTGCCGGCTCATCGAACCCCTGACGTAGTTAATATGCTTCGGACTGCATTTCCACAGTTTGTGCCGGGGGATAATGTGATGAAAACTAGTCTGGATAACATTGGTGCAATTTTCCACCCGGCGGTGACAGTGCTAAACGCGGCTAGGATCGAGAGCACGAACGGCGACTTTGATTATTACACAGAGGGTATCACACCCTCTATTTCGCTGATATTGGAGAAAATGGACAAAGAGCGAGTGCAAGTTGCTGAAGCACTCGGCTTTCGAGCTATGACAGCAAGGGAGTGGCTGTACATTGCTTACGATGCCGCGGGACCAACGCTGTATGAAGCCATGCGAGCAAATCGCGGCTATGACGGCATCAAGGCCCCTAAGACTGTTTACCATCGTTATATAAGCGAAGACATACCAATGAGCTTGGTGCCCATCTCTTCTTTAGGTCGACAAGTGAAAGTACCTACGCCCACTATAGATGCCGTTATACTTCTGGGCTCAATACTTCACGATGTGGATTACTGGTCTATTGGCCGCACTACAGAACGTCTGGGTTTGGCCAACAAGTCGTTGAAGCAAATACGCCGATTTATCCTTGAAGGAGAGGAGGAGGATTCATGGCACAGACAATCGTCGCCGGTGCTCTCGGAAACTGCGTCCACGTGGCAGGAGTCCTCGGATTCCTCCGCATAGCCGCAGAATTGGGCTATGAGACTGAATTCCTAGGCGCTGCTGTATCAATTGAAGATTTTGTTCTCGCAATTCGCCGCCGAGATCCTGAGATAGTTGGGGTCAGTTATCGTCTGACACCGGAAGTCGCCAGCCACTTGCTGCCGGAACTGAAAGCAAGACTGGAAGAAGAAGGACTGGCTAACCGTCGGTTTGTCTTCGGAGGCACGCCCCCAGTGTGCAGGGTCGCAGAGAAACTGGGCTGGTTCGAACGCTGTTTCAGCGGACTGGAAAATCCACAGGAAATATGGGTGTACCTGGACAAGAGCAAGAACGTTGAAATGGTCGACAAAGGTAGTTCTTGTGACACGCAGATACAACGACTTGTCGGGAAGCGCAATTATCCATTACTGCGGCACCACTTTGGACTACGAACGGTCGAACAAACGGTCCGGGGTGTGCGGAAGATCGCTGAAGCAGGAGTCTTGGATGTCATATCGATCGCACCGGATCAGAATGCTCAGGAATCTTTCTTTAGACCTGAAGAAATGGACCCGCTACTTGACGGAGCCGGTGGTGTGCCAGTGCGAAAGAAGGAAGACCTTTGTAGGATTTACCGTGCCAGCCAAAGAGGCAATTTTCCACTTCTGCGCATTTACAGCGGAACTAGGGATCTAATCAAATGGGCTGAGTTAGCCATGGAGACGATACATAATGCCTGGGGCGCCATTCCACTGTGCTGGTACAGCATGCTAGATGGACGATCCAATCGAATACCCGAAGATGCAATAGCCGAAAATCAAGAAGCTATGCGTTGGTACGCAAAACATGGAATACCATTAGAGGTTAATGAAGCTCACCACTGGAGTCTGAGAGACGCGCATGATACTATAGCTGTTGTAATGGCTTACCTTGCCGCTTACAACGCCAAGAAGATGGGAGTAAAGTACTATATAGCGCAATACATGTTGAACTCACCACCGATGACACAAGGCGCCATGGACCTCGCAAAAATGCTGGCAAAAATTGAGCTGATTGAGAGCCTTCATGACAAAGCCTTCATTTCGCTCAGGCAAGTCCGCGCTGGACTGCTCCACTTGTCACCGAAGCAAAATCGAGCAAAGGGGCAGCTAGCGGCGTCTACCGTCCTAGCCATGCAGTTAAAACCACACATTATACATGTGGTGGGGTTCTGCGAGGGAGATCATGCTGCAAAGGCTTCTGATGTAATTGAGAGCTGTGAGATTGTTCATGGTACGCTGAGAAACTCGCTCACTGGCATGCCAGATATGACACAGGATCCACGGGTTCAAGATCGCAAAAAAGAGCTGATTTCTGAGGCGCGAACACTTATCGAGGCAATCAAGGGTCTGGGTGATGGCAACGGTGATCCCCTCACCAGCCCGTCAGTACTAGCAAGAGCAATCAAGTTTGGAATACTCGATGCTCCACAACTGAGAGGGAATTCACATGCGCTTGGTATCCTTCAGACTCGGATTGTAGATGGCGCAGTGCACGCTTACGATGCTGTCAAAAAGAAAATCCTGACCGAATCTGAGAGACTTTCACTCTTGCCTATCCCGTCTGGTGAAACAAAGGCAGTGACGGTGGACATCGGGCAAAGGATTGCAATAGAAGGGAAATCTACCAGCGGCTAATGAAACGGTTTATCAAGATCCTTAACCTAGTCATTCTTTTGGTAGCGGCACTACTCTTGTTTAGCGTGCCCTGGTCACCGAGAGGCAAAGTGACAAACGAGAGAGTAGAAAAACCACGTACCATGAGCTTACCACGTCTTGAACCGGCAAGTGCAGCCAATGTTCAACGAGCCCGCTCTGCGTGGCATCCACCCCACATCATGAAGGTATGGACAACTGAACACAAAGGGCGTATATTTCGCGTTATTCAGCTTCCTAGATGTGAGCACATCGAGGCAGTAATAGCTTACAACCCAAGCGGTGAGACTGTGGCACAGGCCAAGCAGAGACTAGGCGGTGCAGTCGCCATGACTGGAAGCTTTCACCATCCGAGGACATTTGCGCTAGCTGATTTCCTTCAGAAAGACGGAGCCGTTTACGCTGCGCCCTCCACCGGCCGTTGTTTCCTCGCCATGCACAACGATGGAAAGCTTACCATCTCAAATGATTACTCATCCATTAAAGGCAAACGGGGAGTTAGCGCTTTAGCGCTTGGTCAAAGACTGGTTCCGCTTCAACAGGATGGATTCTCGACAGCCTTCATGAACCGTGTGACGGACAGGATGGCCATTGGCATGAATGATAACTTCATCTTTATAGTGCAAGGTAAGTCAGATATCTGGCGCTTGGCCCATTTCATGGGCAATGTTCTGCCGTGTGATATGGCGGTTAACTCTGATGGTGGACATGTCGTCAGGGGTGTAGCACCTGTTCACGTAGTGTTCAGGTGGAGAACCGGTAACATTACAAACAACTGTGCTCCCAATCAACCAATGTAGACCCTAGGGACACGCTTACCGATTGCACAAACCACTTCGTAGGATATTGTTTCGAGTAAAGAGGCGATCTCTTCGATTCTGATTTGTTCACTGCCTTGCCTCCCATATAGCACCACTTCGTCTCCAGTGCACACGCCAGGCACATCCGTCACGTCAAGCATCGTCTGGTCCATACAGATGCGTCCGATCACGGGCGCCCTCTTCCCCCGAACGAGCACGGACGCACGATTGGATAGCTTTCTGTTGTAGCCATCAGCATAGCCAATCGGAACCGTGGCGACCAGAGTACGCCTTGTTGTTCTGTATGTACGTCCGTAACTAACGCTGCATCCTGCTGGCAATTCCTTCAGATAGACAATCCGTGACTTCAAGGTCATAGCCTGCTGTAGGTGCACCCGCGCGCGTCCGTACTGGGAATCGTACAGCCCATAGAGCATGATCCCAGGACGAACCATGTTCATATGAGCCCTGGGGACATTCAGGATAGCTCCACTATTAGACGTGTGGCGGATGGGTATGTGCAAGCCAGCCTTTTCGATCTCTTGAGTAACTCGCTCAAACTCTACAACTTGGTTATGCGTAAAGCACTGGTCTTCTTCATCTGCGCAGGGAAAATGAGTAAAGATCCCTTCGATTTCCAATCCAGGCATTTGAGACAATCGTAACACGAAGTCCACGGCTTCTCTCGTTTGTACACCAATCCTGCCCATGCCAGTATCTATTTTGACGTGTACCTTTGCACGCTTTCGCTGAATGGAAGCATGACGAGACAAAGCGTCCGCAAAACCTAGGTCGCAAGCAGTAGCGGTTAGACTATGCGCAACAATATCCGGAATGTCCTCCGGTATCACACAGCCCAAAATTAGGATGGGCGCGCTTATTCCCGCTAGTCGAAGCTCGATGCCTTCTTCGGTGGTCGCAACGCCCAACATTTGCGCACCGTGCTCTAAGACTACACGACTTACCTGCACAGCACCATGACCATAGGCATCGGCTTTCACCGCCGGACATATCATTACTTCGGGTCCGACCAACCGCCGGACTTCACTCAGATTGTGCGATATGGCCTTCAAATCTATTTCTGCAACTGTGGGGCGAGACAACGGGCGGTACCTCTAATTTGAAATCTACGCATCAACTCTTGTCTATTCTACCTCTCCGCCTACTACGGATGCAACGAAAACCAGTCATTATCTGTAAGGATATCTTTCGCGAGCGGTTTCACTGGAGCAGTTTGAGGGCTGTTTGTGCATAGACGCGGGCAGCAGCGCGAACTTGACGGAGATCGACGAACTCATTCCCCGAATGTGCCTGCTTGAGGGAGCCTGGCCCAAACACAACTGTGTCTATGCCTAGTTGACTGTGGAATGACTCTGCTTCTGTCCAACCTCTCCAGCTTGCTATACGAGGAGCGGTGCCCAGGACTTCTTCTATCGCTGAATGGAGTGTTCCAACTATGGGGGATTCTGCGGGCGTATCGAGGGGGCCACCCCGCTTGGTAACCTTGTATTCCGCCCTACCCAACCAACCTTGGAAGTAAGCAGCAATTTGTTCCAGCACCAAAGTATCGGTCATAGGTGGAACAAGACGGATATCTACCGATGCTTCACACCTATCAGGCACACGGTTTGGCCGATCACCTCCACCGATGATTCCCAAGTTAAGGCTAGGTGGTCCGAGCAGAGGGTGCGGCTTATAGCCAGCAACTATTGAACGCAGCCCAGTCACAAGTTCGTATGCCATATCTATGGCGTTGACACCTTCGAAGGGCATCGAACCGTGGGCGGACTTGCCATAGGTGATTAGGTCGAGAAATATCAGGCCACAATGGGCTCGGACAATCTCCAACTCGGTAGGTTCGCCTACGAGGGCGATATCACACCGATATCCTTCCTCAACTGCCGTGCGCACGCCCATCGCATCACCTTCTTCGTCAACAGAGATCAGAATGTCAAGCCGTCCATTCAGTCGAGCACGGGACTCGTGAATTGCACGTACTGCTGTTATCATGGCAGCGATAGAAGCTTTATCGTCCGCAGAACCAAGCCCGTACAGTAAGTTCCTCTCCACGCGAGCCTCTGGTGTAGAGCTTCCGCTGGTCGGAACAGTGTCCGCGTGGGCGTTGAGGCAAAGGACGGGGGAGCCTTTGCCAATGCTCGCTAGCAGGTTGAAGCGACTGTCAGAGAGTGGCAAGCGTTCGACAGGCAGTCCAATATCCACGAGTACCTGTTCCAAGAATAACATGACCTCCGCTTCTCGTGGGAAAACGCTTGGAATATTAACCAAATCGGTCAAAAGGCTGACAAGATAAGCATCGTCTATTGGCACAGGAAGCTCCCTTGTGATTGCAAAACTCCACGTATCTTATTCCAAACCGTGTGTGTAACGCGTAGTAAACCAAGCTTATGTTTCGGCGACAACCGGATTTCTGAGGACACCGATTTTCTCGATGAAACACTCCATCACGTCACCTGGATGAACAGGGCTAATGCCTTCTGGTGTACCGGTCGGAATAATATCTCCCGGAAGCAATGTACAGTACTCAGATAGGTAGGAGATTATGGTTGGAACATCAAATAGCATATTACGTGTATTGTCCTTCTGCCTCACCTCTCCGTTCACTCGCATCTCCAAATCAAGGTTGCTTGGGTCACTGAGCTCATCTGGGAGTACAATCCACGGTCCAATCGGGCAGAAGGTATCAAAACCCTTTGATCGTGTCCATGGGTTGGATATGCTCAAATCATCAGTTTGCATATCCCGGGCGGTAACATCGTTTACTATGGTGTAGCCAGCGACGTAAGACAATGCCTCGTTCTTGGGTATGCTGAATCCCTGTTTGCCAATCACAATAGCCAGTTCGACCTCATGATCGACACGCGTTAGCGTCTTCCAATGAATGACAGGATCGTCTGGGCCAATGACCGCCGAATTTAGCTTACTGAAAAATACCGGTTCCGTCGGGACAGGGTGTCCGAGCTCCTTTGCATGCGCAACGTAGTTCCTGCCAAGAGCAAGGATCTTCGACGGCCTAGCGATAGGAGACAGAATCCGGTAATTCTTGACAACAAAGCGTTCCATCATCCCATGATTGTTCAGAAAGTCTAGCACCTGTGCGAAGGTCTCGACTTGGAACAATCCCTTCTCCATGAGTTCTGCGGGGGAATGAATTGGGCAGGAGCACGTACCTTGAGTCAAGAGCTGATATGCCTGGTATGCCTCTGTGAAGTTAAGCGCTCCGTTTTCGAGTAGGATACCTATATTCTCAGGTCTCTCACCTGTCGAGAAACGCAGTATTTTCATGGAAAACACCTCAATAGAGAAATCCGAACATCGACGTCCCAATTAACTAGGCCAACCGGAATCGATATACTGTCTCCGGCGATTATAGCGAGTGTGTCCCCTGTGGTCAAGAAACAAGGGAATTCTGGCGGAGGCAAGCCATGTAGATGATGATGTGCATTGGTGTTTGTGATTGACGATGGTAATGACAGATGATATAATTTGCTTAGATTTTCGAAGTCGCCGCATGGTGTAGACAGGTCTGCTCTTCTTTCTCGACTTTCCTTTGAGCTGGTACCTGCCGCGTCTTTAGTCGTCGGCGTCATTCGGCAGTCGGCGTTGGGGAGAGGATCATATGTCTGGTCATTCAAAATGGCATAACATAAGGCTTCGCAAGGGCAAGCAAGATGCACAACGCAGTAACCTTTTTACGAAACTTGCACGAGAGATAATAGTTGCTGCCAAGGAAGGAGGCGGCAACCCCGATTCAAACCTGCGATTAAGGCTCGCAATCCAGAAAGCGCGTGAGAATAGTATGCCTCAGGAAAACATCAAACGAGCCATTCAGCGGGGTACTGGGGAGATCGAGGGTGCCCAATATGAGCAGGTAACCTACGAAGGCTATGGGCCAGGCGGGGTTGCAGTCATGGTCAGTTGTCTGACGGACAACAGGAACCGCACAGTTGCCGAGTTGCGAACCGCTTTTTCGAAAAACGGTGGAAGCTTAGGTGAGTCCGGTTGTGTGGCGTGGATGTTCGACCCGAAAGGCGTAATTACCATTCAAAAGGACTCTGTGGATGAGGATACGCTGATGCTCACCGCACTGGAAGCAGGGGCAGAAGACATCACCAGCGAAGGTGATACTTACGAAGTCATCACTGCACCTGAGCAGTTCGCAGATGTACGTCAAGCGTTGACCAACGCGGGCATTCCACTAGTCAACGCAGAGTTGACGATGCAACCAAAAAGCACGGTGCGAGTTGAGGGCAAAGAAGCTACGCAAGTTCTCAGAATGATGGAACAAATCGAAGACTTGGATGATGTCCAGCAAGTCTACGCAAACTTTGACATACCGGAGGAGATTCTGGAAGCAGCAGCTTCCTAGTAGCAATCATCTGCATCATAGGATTGAAAAAAGACGCGAGGTCCACAACCTTCGCGTCTTTTTCGTTTCCGCTTATTTACCTTGGTGAGCCGAGCATCATGTCAATAGTCCTAGTAGCTTGGGTGCTATTCCGCTCCGACTCGATACTCCCAACTTATCGAAAATACTTTTAACGTGGTCCTTGACAGTGAACTCTGCTATGAAGAGCTTCTCCGCTATCTCGCGATTGGACAAGCCACTGACCAGCATCATACATATTTCAGCTTCTCTCCGAGAAAACTCATTTGCAGCCATCGACAGCCTCATAGCTTCCAATAGATGGGTTGTCATATCTATCGCCACAATTATCCAGCGGAAGGAGGAAGGATCTGACAAGCAAACCTTTGATCCCTCGATCATGTATACCTTACCATCCAGAATGCACTTTACACCGGTAGGATAATCGAAGCTGGTCTGACCCGATAACTTCAGGTCAATTAACCTAATAGCTGCCTGCTTAATTGCGCTCAGGGCTGCTTCAAAGGAAGAGCTTTGCTCACACAATCGTCTGGCACTAATGTTGATGCGAACTAGCTCAAGGTCTTCATCGAAGACGAAAATAGGCCTATCGAACTGCTCAATTCCCGCTTGGAGTGCATTTTTAGCATCAATCACACTTTTGAAGAGGAAAGCCTTGTTGAATGCGTTATCAAAATGAGGTTGCAACAATCGCAAGATGTGAAGTTCGTGCTCGCTATAAGGTTGGGACGAGTTTTTTCTCAACAAGCACATCAAACCTGTCGGGGATGAATCATGCCTCATCTCGATAGCGACAGCGTAGCGGTAGCCATTCGGAGCGAGGAATTCTCTGTAAACTCTGGATTCGAGCCAAGTTCGCTCGGAGACTATGTCACAGGGACGCCAGACGGTCATGCCCCTGGAGATTGCTTTTGGCACTAGGGTTTCTTCAAGGGATATGTGCTTTGGTAAGTCATCAGGCAAGCTATTGTCGCAGCCCTGGATAATAATGTCTGACAGAGCACCTGTCTGGGGATTGATAACACACAATACACTGGCATCGGACCGAGTTGCTTGGTTTATACATGCCAATGCTTCTTGCCAACCTTCAGGAAACGAGGTTGTGCGATTGACTTTGTACACTATATCCAGTAGTGTACAAAAATCTGCGGCGGTTAGATCAGGAATCGAAACGCGCTCCATTTGATCGTATATTTATAAACCTAACAATTCACTTAATGACAAGGTACAGGGTATTCTTCATTCCATAGGAAGGATAAATGTGAACGTGCTACCATACCCGGGTTCACTCTCCACCCATATGCGACCCCCATGAGCCTCCACCACGAGTTTGCAGAATGTGAGGCCAAGCCCGGTGGAAAATCGTCGTTTTGACCCGTGCGACTCCACTTGGACAAATTTATCGAAGATCTTGTCAAGATACTCTCTCGGTATACCTTCGCCTGTATCTGTGACACTGGTCTTGACCACCCTGCGCGCTGGGTCGTAGACTGCACGAATGACAATCCGCCCACCGGAAGACGTGTGCCGCACAGCATTGCTCAGGAGATTGACCAGTACACGTACGATGCGCTCTTTGTCGACTGGTATTTCTGGCGTCCCTGGAGCAACCTCAATGTTTAGAGAAATCTCTTTCCGAGTGGCTAGCACACCCACTTGACTTATCGCTTGATCAATAAGAGTACGGATAGACAGAGGAGCCTTTCTAAGGCGAACCTGTCGTTCCTCCAATTTGCTTACGTCAAGGAGGTCATTAATCATACCAAGGAGATCTTGCCCGCTGGAAAGAGCTATCTTGAGAAGGCGTTCTTGCTGGGGTGTTTTCTCCTCCATAGTATCTGACAAGGATTCAACTGCTCCAATAACAGCAGTGAGTGGCACCCGCATGTCGTGGACCACCATATCCGTCAGGTCTTTCTTCAGACGTTCCGACTCCCGCAGACGCTTGCATGCTTCACGTAGTTCGCGGTTTTTCTGTCGAAGCGCAATGGCATTGTCGACGGATGCAGCGGCTTTTCCTGCGAGCGTCATCAGTACTTCGAGTGGGTCAACTAAATTGTCTGCATCAGAGGAAGTCTCCGATGACACGGATTCTATCTCCCAGCGGCAAACGTTGTGTCCGAGGCCCCAGCACTGCACCTCGGTAGCTTTGACAAACCCACCGAGTACTTCTTCTGTTGCGCTAGTGATAAGACCAGTCTCGAAATGGCATATTGCTTGTCCAATATTTGGCAGGCCGGAGCAAGTGGCACATTCAGTGAGTGTCAAACTCATCTTGCCATCTTCCTCGGTTACTTCTGTTATTTTGCCAATTCTAAGATCTTGAAATGAGGTGACAAGATCTCTTGTGCTTTGTATGCCGAGCTTCTTTCCCACTGAACGGCCGGCCACTTTAAGTATAGCTGCGGAGATATCCGAACCAAGAATTTCTCGGAATACTAGAAGATGGACTGACCTATACAACTGGATAGGGACATTATCGCCTAAAGATGGACGGTCGAATTCGAAAATCTGAGGGATGTTAAGCGGTTGTTGTGACCGAGCCTCTTCCAGGCTTGCGCTTATTAACCTGAGAGCCTGTTCACGAAACTCCTTTGCAGAATCGATGGCGGATAGTTTTTCGTCGTGTGCGCGGTCCAACAGCCGTCCCCCCCCAGTACGCTTGTGGACTCACCTGGTGCCCGCATGTAAAGAAAGAGCAGGTATCACAGTGCTTTCGCTTAGGATAACACATGTTGTCAAAAAATACAATACGCAGCACGGACTTGCAATATGTGCGGAAGCTTGACCTAGCGTTGGCACATAGAATGGGATACCATCTGATCTATGAGCGTGAAGGGGCACGAGTGGTGACGAGAAAAGTCACCCACGTCCGTATCCATCAGACAACTATCGATAGATAGGAATCGTCGGGGAACAGTAGGTCTTGATATTCATCCCTTAATCCGTTCTAGGAACAGGTGGATAAACCTCGTGGTGTCGACCTCCAAGGCTACGCGAGCATTCGGTGGCTGGGTGGTTAGAGGATTGGGTCGAAGATCGCAGACTGTCATACCCATGGTAAGCGGAGAAAGGGTTTCAATCTGAACAAACCCTTCGTGAGTTCTGATGAGTGAGGGATCAATTGCAACTCCGACAGCCAACGGGTCGTGTAGATAGCAACCGGGAAAACCTTCTGTCTTCATATGGTATGCGATGTATGTGCGTGTCAAGTCGGCTATGAATAGCGAAAGCTTCGTATTGAGGGGACGTATATCCCTTGCAACATGTTCCATCTCTAGGCAAACCTGCTCTGTCACGTCTAAAGGTACAAATGTGATAGGAATCCCAGAGTCAACAACTACTTGTGCGGCGTGAGGATCAACGTATATATTAAACTCCGAGACGGTGGTAGTATTCCCATACGTACGGAATGCACCCCCCATAATGATGATTTCCTGGTAACCTGTCATTTGCTTAGGTTGTTCGAGAATCGCACGAGCGACATTCGTAAGGGGACCAAGCGTGATGAGAGTAATATCGTCTCGGAACTTCTCTGCCAACTGAGGTAAGAGCATCGAAGCGGGTGTAGAAATTGGCTGAATCTCCGGCCTTGCATATCTGAGAGCACCCGTCTCGTCCATCAGGGTGTGAAGACCACCGAGCCCGTCTTGGCCATGCACTTCAGGCGCGGTAAATAGTGGCTTTACCAGGGGATCCTGAGCTCCACGAGAAACCGGCGGTGGAGCAGAAAGGTCCAAGATATCAAGAACACGAAGAACGTTCTCAGTACATAGATCAACCTGAACATTACCGCTGACGGTCGTAATTGCCTCCACCTTCAGTTCAGGAGAACGGAAGGCTAATATCAGCGCCAGCGCATCATCAACCCCGGCATCCGTATCGATAACTACACGTCTCATGTCACCAATATTCTTCCCTATAGACAATTCGGAAACCTGCGCGAAAGTCATGAAGATATTAAGTTAGTGAAGCTAGGCAGTACGAATCACTTCGATAAGTGAGGAAGGATTGTTCTCATGAGAGATACAACATTATCGAGGGTACTGGCTGATCGACTAGCAGCCCTGAGTATAGAACATGTGGATGCCTAAGGGAGAATTAGAAATGCTGAAGAGACCCGTTCTTGTCCTTGGTTTGTTAGTCCTTACAGCCATTGTGACGAAAGCTGATACTTTACTCTTGAATGAGCGCATCGATTGCCAAGAGATTACAGAGGTACGTTTTACGGCACCGCCAGGTTGCGTGATTACAGGCCTGGGTTTTCGAGCTCACCAGGACAACATTACGACAATGCACTGTCGGTATCATGTGCTCACGCCTGAGGGCAGGCTAACTAACCCGCAGGAAGTACGTCTGGGCTATGAACCTGACCACGACTGCGAAGCGAAGGTTTATCTGCCGGACGGTTGGGTGGCAGTCGGATTCGGAGCGGCAGCCGAACCAGAGTGGGATGTGACCCTGCTTCGTGTATGGGCTCGCAGGCTTAGGTCTGATGGAACTTTGGGTGAACTGAGGGTATTCAATGACGGTTTCAAACCTACCCGCGAACCCGAGCGCTTTGTATTGCTGGCTGAACCAGATAGAGTACTTACCGGGGCAGGGCTGAGATTTCACTTCAACGACATCATTGGGGTATATGGACACTCCCGGCAAATTGTGCAATTGAACGCCAGCGACAAAGCGAAATTAACCAATTTCAGGATTGATGGCTGGTTTTTGGACGGGCTAGAAAACGTCTCCACCGAAAGACTGTTCGAGGATCTGAAGAAACATAGTGTACGGCATCTCTATGTCCGCCCACATGACTTATCGTCAACTACTTCACTGAATGACCTCGCTAACCAGTGCCGGCGGGCGGGCGTTTCTTTGTTTGTTTATTTACAGTGTGGTATTGCAAAGGAAACTATAGACGGCCTTGTTCGGTCAATCAAACCAAAAGGCATCATTGTCGATGCGGCGTCCATTACTGCTGAAAGAAAAGCGGATGTTGATAACTGCATCGCGATGGTCGCTGCCGCGTGCCGAAAGAGTGGATGCAAGACGTACGTACGGGTAGGCCGTTTACCAGCGCAGAATACGTCGAGGGATATCGGTGTAGTGTTAGCGAGCAACTTCTTGGACGGTGATAACGAGCCGCGAGCTAATCTCAGGTGTCCGACGTTGCTAGCAGAAATAGAAATAGTACGGCCAATCGCCCTCGCATCCGGAGTTCCTGATGCACCCATCGAGGATGTGCAGAGCCAGATTCTGAGAGCGGCAAGAGCGGGTATTAGAGATTTTGTTGTGAACGTTCATTCGGGGGGAAATTATCTTCTGGGATCGGCCAGCGACATTGCTCTCTACGCAGCTAAATCCCTGGTCAAGGATCCACTCCAGTCGACCGATGTCCTTTGGGACAAACTGTGTGCTCTCCAATACGGCACGAAGGCCAAAGAAGCGAAGAGTGTACTTCAGCAAGCCACGTCAGCCAATGATTTGATCTTTAACACACTTGGCTTGGATCTCCTATGGCAGACTGGAAAGCTTGCTACTTTATCACAAATCCGTTCTAAGCTTCATCAGATAGCCAAGTCCAACAACTCGCGAGAAAGCGCAATTGCGAAAGCGCTTCTAATACCTACTCAGGAGACTCTATCCCGCGAAATGCTCGAGGGAGAGACAACTTTATGGCTCATAAGACAGGCTTCAGATGTTTTACAATTGCTAGCCGAAGGTTCGGATAGCAAAACAGCCAACGCCCTCTCCAAAGGTATCACCAGACAACAGGAGATTGCGTTATTGTCGAACCTTGTTTCCAAGGTAGCTATGCTTGCACTCCTGTACGCTCAGGACGCCGCGCCTGTTACCCGGGGGTTAGCGAACTCAGCCATCAGCGATTTGGAGAAAGCAGCCGGTGAATCATCTACAGTCTTCGGAAAGAACCCTGTGCTGAGTGGGGTAACCGAATTCTTGGAGTCTGCACGCTCATCGCTAGCTGATTCTGCCGAGAATGCTCCGATTGCCCTTGCATTCAAGAAAGTTTCGAATCTTTCTAATCTGGAACGCACCAATGAGGCTGCTGCTGAGCTCTCAAACATCATGAACTCCAATGAATTCGCGCCGTATATCAACAATCACTGGTCTACGATCGGCGACCTCGCCAGTGGGTTGGTTGCTCTTGGTCAGCCGGATGCAGGGGTGCGCATTCGCTGGGGTGGCGATGGGCGCTGGAGACTCGAAAAAGTTGCCGGACATTGGTGTGTAGTTACCAGTCGGGAGTATCCTTGCATTTATTACGATGTGCCCGGAGAGCCTCTTAAGGAACCTGCGGATTTTGTCGTGACATTCGAATACTTCGATGAAGGTGACTGGCAAATTCACCTTCAATACGACTCGAACTATCCACCAGACCAAGGTAGGCAGTATCATGAGGTTGAACCGTTACAGCTCACCGATACTAAGACATGGAAAGAAGGTTCGTTCACGCTCACGAATTGTCTGTTTAGCTCTGCTCAGAACATGGAAGCCGATATGCGTTTCCTTTCGGGCAAAGGGATTCGCATTCGCAACGTTCGGCTAAGCAAAAAGTAGTCGATTATTCGCTGGGTAAATCGAAGAGAGCTGGAGATAGTCTCCAGCTCTCTTGCATACGTTCTTCGTTTGCACCGAGTGGCTAAGCTTACACCCAACCGCGGAGCTTCATTGCCTCTGCGACACGTTGTATAGCAACCATGTACGCTCCCTGCCGCATGTCTACCTTGTATTGCTGAGCCATTGCCAAGGTATCCGCAAAGGCCTGTGTCATCTTCCTGTCCAACTTCTGATGGACGTCTGCTTCTTCCCAGTAGTAGGAATGAAGATTCTGAACCCATTCAAAGTAGGATACTGTTACGCCGCCGGCATTGCACAAGAAGTCTGGAATAACGAACTTGCCATTCTTGAACAAGATATCATCGGCTTCCGGAGTAGTGGGCCCATTTGCCAGTTCTGCGATGATCTTTGCTTTGATGGCCTCGGCGTTCTTGTCTGTAATGACGTTCTCTAGGGCGGACGGGAATAGAACGTCAACATCTAGTTCTAGGATAGCCTCGTTTGAGATTGGCTTGGAGCCAGGGAAGTTTACGACGGAGCCGGTCTTGTTCTTATATGCTAAGACCTCATCTGCATCCAAACCGCTCTCGACAAGAATGCCACCCTTGGAATCACTCACTGCAATTACCTTGCAGCCGAACAACTCCTTAGCAAGCTTCGCAGCATAGTAACCCGCGTTGCCATAACCCTGAACTGCAACGGTAGCTTTGGAGAGATCTATGCCTAAGTGTTTTGCAGCTTCGCGAACCGTGTACATACCGCCGCGAGCAGTTGCGTCACCGCGTCCAAGTGACCCTCCAAGCGGTATAGGCTTTCCTGTGATGACTCCGGGGCAATAGTAGCCTCGAAGTTTCGAGAACTCGTCCATCATCCAAGCCATCGTTTGTGGGTTGGTATAAACATCGGGAGCGGGTACATCCTTTTCCGGGCCGATTATTCGACCAACAGCGTCGATGTACGCGCGGCTCAGTCTCTGCAGTTCGCCTTCAGACATCTCCTTCGGGTTACAAATGACTCCACCCTTACCGCCGCCAAGTGGCAAATCCATGACAGCAGTTTTCCATGTCATCCACGCTGCGAGTGCCCGAACTGTGTCGATTGTTTCGTCAGGATGGAACCGGATACCACCTTTGTTAGGTCCGCGAGCGTCATTGTACTGAACCCGAAAGCCTTTGAAGACCTTCACGGAGCCATCGTCCATCTTCACGGGCAGACTGACATGCAACTCTCTCATCGGTTCGCGGAGTATTGCATGAATGCCAGGATCGAGATTCAGTTTCTTTGCTGCACGGTCGAGCTGTGCCTGAGCGATTTCGAAAGGATTCAACGAACTCATTTAACATCTCCTTCTCTTTCAGAAATGTGTTGATTCTGGCAGCTCTTTTAACTGCCGGCGAAGGAGGCTTATTTCGGACAACAATCAGCAGCAAAAAAGCTCTTCCAGACTTGGTTAGTCGAAAGAGCCCTTTGTCGGTCATCCGATATATCGCGCTCTCTCGCACAATGAATCCACTACACCGGGCACGTAGCACCATGAGCTACGCCACCGAGGGCATCATTGCACAACTTAGCGCCTCACTGCACTTGGTGTCACCGCACTGTGACTGAAATCGAGTATAGCACAACAATCTTGACACAGTCAAGGACTGCGCTTACTGCTATCTCTTTGCGGCAGCTTTCTCTGCTTTCAACCGCAGTTTTCGTCTCTCTTCCTTGCGTTTGCGGATACGTCGCAATTCCTTCTGTCTTATTTGCATAAACCTACCTCCGACAGACTTAATCGCCATTTGCTAGACACTAATCTACTCGCAGGAAGCCAATCTGTCAAGGGCTTTGGACTTAGGTAAAGAAGCTGTACTCCTACGTATAGGTCAGTATCAGGAAAACCTTTGGGTTAACTGCGTAACACCGATAAGAGGTTTACGGCTAAGAGCAGGCCTAAAGCAATTATGACGGCAAACGCCGTGAGCACCAAGATAGTCTTTCGCCGGCGCAATCGTGCCTCTGTTGGCTTAACACCAAAGAGTGCATTGAAAGCATCTCGCTCATCCGCATCGTTTACGCCGTATATGTCTTCTTCATCTGGAAGATTATCTTTTCCGTGCTTGATCTCGAATTCCATAGGATTTACCTATCCGAATAGACAAGGATGAAGGTGCGTACCGCAGATCTTCGCATGCTGTGCCTTATTTCCCGTCACAGAAAGCGTTTTGGATTATCTCGATTCGCGCGGGTTGACCGGCCATAAGATATACTTCGGCAATTTCGAATCGGCAACACACCTCGTCCAAACATCTTTCCACCAAATAATGCTGGGCAGTCCGAATGATCTTCTGCTGCTTTTTGAGGTTCACGGACTCGGACGGGTATCCGAACTTCGCATTCCTTCTAGTCTTCACTTCCACGAACACAAGGTCACCATTCTGTGATGCAACTATATCAATTTCGCCAAACTGGGATCGATAGTTGCGTTCGATAATCTCGTATCCCAAAGATTGCAGATGCTTGGCCGCTAAGATTTCTCCCTGGGTTCCCAAGGTAGAGCGAGCTGTCGGCATAGTATCTCCTCGGCGACAGGACTAAACGATCGCCTGTGTATTTCGCAGACACCGTGGACAGATAACATGTTTAGATGTTCTTCTGTGGGATATCCTTTGTGCTTTGCAAAACCATAATTCGGGAAACACTGGTCATAAATGCACATGATTCTATCACGTACGACCTTTGCGACTATAGATGCGGCGGCAATGGAAATGCTCTTGCCATCACCACCGACTATGCCCTCTTGTCTTTGTGTGTATCCAGATATGGGGAATCCGTCCACGAGCACAAAATCTACATCTCTCGTCAATCCAGCGATTGCACCTCTCATGGCACGGTAGGTGGCTTGGAGAATATTCAGTCTATCAATCTCTCTCTCTTCTACAATTCCGATCCCTATTCCGACAGCTACTTCCCGAATTCTCTCAAAAGCTGAATCACGTTGTTGAGGAGACAATCGCTTCGAATCTGTGATACCGTGTAATTCGCAGAAAGGAGGAAGGATCACGGCTGCAGCTACAACGGGACCGGCAAGTGGGCCTCGGCCTGCTTCATCCACTCCGGCAACTGTCTTATACCCCTTTGCCATCGCATTTCGTTCATAGTACCATAGGTCAAGCTCATTATATTCGCTCTGTGCCATGGTATAGGTCCCCTGTCAGCGATGCCCAACGAATCAAGCAATCCAATCATCCAGTTGCCGTGGTCACTGGTCGGACAGTCTAACGAATCAAGCCAATTCTACCCAACGGCCAGAATCGGACCATTGCCTTGCCAAGGACCCTGTTCCGGTCCAGGAGTCCCCAGACATGGCTGTCCTTGCTATTGTTTCGGTTATCACCCATTACCCAGAGCATACCCTTTGGTACTCTCTGCGGCGGCATGTCGTAACCTATGTAGTCCTCAAGCAGATATGGCTCTCTCAGACGCTTGCCATTCCGAAAAACTGCGCCATCTTTAATTTCTATTAAGTCACCCGGCCTACCTATGAGACGTTTTATGAAGTCTCTTTCACTAATACGGAGTTCCGCACCGACAAGGTCGGACGCATCCGAGCTATTTTCGATGCCAGCTAGCCGTATAATAGCTTTGTCGCCCTCGCGATGGCCTGATATGAGTTGGAGCAGATCTCCATAGTCATCTCTTCCCACTACATAGAATCCCGGGATTTCGCCAAGCCTATCCAGGTAGTACGGTCTAATGGTTGCTACGAGTTCGCCACTATTTCCTGTGACTCCGGTTATCTTACCGATAACAGTTGTCCACTGTTCTGGAATTAGCTCAGCAGCTCTTGGTGGGGCTTTGAAGACAACGACGTCACCATACTGGGGCTCTCGAAAACGATAACTAAACTTGTTGACCAGTATCCGGTCACCTATTTCAAGGGTGGGAACCATTGACTCGGAAGGTATAAAGAACGCCTGCACTACGAAAGGCCGAATGACTAGGAACACTAGGACAATTGCGACCAATGCTGATTCGACTGTTTCTGCTGCTGATTTCGCGAAATGGCTTTTGTACCTACCCAGTACGATCCTAACAACGAACAACACGGCTGATGCGATAAGTACATACCAAACCGGAATGTTCGCAAGCCATTCTGCTATTCCCATATTCATATGATTCCTCGATTTCTCTAAAACGGTTTATGCCAAGAGTCCCAACACCGAATGGTCTGCGATAGATATACCAGCCTAGCGTATGAGACCAAAGTCATTTGGTGGCCAGAACCTAAGAATTGCTTTGCCGATGATATATTTCTCCTTCAATGGCCCCCACATGCGGCTGTCACAGCTGTTGTTCCTATTGTCGCCCATCACCCATATGGAATGAGGTGGGACGGTGGTTGCCTCCATTTGGTAATCCCTGGACTCGTCCAATACGTAACGTTCCTGTAGGGGCGTTCCGTTGCGATACACTGTTCCGTCTTTTATGGCGATAACATCCCTTGGTTTGCCTATCACCCGTTTGATCAGGTAAACTTCTATGTCACCGTTTGATGCACCAGGTGGAGATCTGAAGACGATAACGTCGCCATATTGAGGGTCGTGCAGTTTGTATACGAGTTTGTTTACAAGTATACGATCGTGGACACGAAGAGTTGGGTACATTGACTCAGATGGTATGTAAAACGCCTGGAACACGAAAGGCCGAATTACCAAGAACACCAATACAGTCGCAACCAGCGCTGCGTCCACAATATCGACCACTGAGCTCGGAACAGAACTCTTGTGTCTCGACAAGATCCAGCGCCCGATGAGCAACACGACGATCGCGGCGACGACATACTGAATTTTCAGACCCGCCTGCCAGTCTGTCATTTCTGCCTATCTGGCTTCCTTGATTCTCGCAGCTTTCCCAACTTTCTCTCTCAGGTAGAAGAGCTTGGCACGCCGAACTTTGCCGCTACGCACGACGTCTATCTTTGCTATCCTGGGGCTATTCAGTAAGAACGTACGCTCAACCCCGATGCCATGTGAAATCTTGCGTACTATAAACGTTTCGCGAACGCTATCATGCCGTTTCGCTATGACGATGCCCTCAAATACCTGTATTCGTTCCTTGCCACCTTCGATTACTCGGACATGCACACGTACGGTGTCGCCAATACCAAACTGAGGTTTATCGGCTTTCAGCTGCTCTTTTTCGATCTCTTGGATGATTGTTGACATAGTTCAGACTCCTTTAATTCCTCTAATAATTTTCTGTCTTCGCGGGTAAGATGAGCTTTTTCCAACAGGTCTGGCCGTCTCTCCAGAGTGCGCTTCAGCGACTGCATCCGACGCCACTTTGCTATCTCCGCATGATGCCCAGAAAGGAGAACATCCGGAACGCGCCAGCCTCGAAAATCGGCCGGTCTTGTGTATTGCGGGTACTCGAGCAACCCCTCCGAAAAGGACTCTTCTAATGCTGACTGCTCAGCTCCCAGTACCCCTGGCACAAGCCTTATTACCGCATCCATTACTACAAGCGCCGGCAGCTCCCCTCCGGTGAGGACATAGTCACCGATGGATACCTCGTCGGACACCAGGTGTTCCCGGACGCGCTCATCTACACCCTCATAGTGTCCACATATAAACACTATATGTGGACATTTTGAAAACTCCACGGCCTTTTCTTGTGTAAATATCTCACCCTGTGGTGATAAGAGTATTGTACGGCTTTGGTCGGTCCAATATTCGTTCTTTATTTGCTCTACTGCTCGAAAAATCGGCTCTGGCTTCATCACCATGCCGGCACCACCACCATAGGGCGGCTCATCAGTAGTCCTGTGCTTATCCTCGGTAAAATCTCGGAGATCGTGTACTAGAACTGACACCAGCTCCTTCTCGCGAGCTCGTTTGACAATACTGTAGTCTACTCCGCAACGAATAACCTCCGGGAAAATTGTCAGGACGTCTATCCTCATTGGTTAGGCCTGTATCAAACCTTCGATTAGCTTCACAAGCATTCGTTTCTTTTCTAGATCGACACTGACCACGAATTCTTTAACTGCCGGTATCATCGCTCGGTCTGTAACATAGATGTCGTGAGCTGGAGAACGCAGCACTTCGGAGATCTTTCCGAGCCAATCTCCCTCGGTTGTCATAACATCCATTCCGATTACGTCGTGAATATAGTACTGGTTCTCCCCGAGAGGCATGAGTTCCGCCTCGGGAATAAAGATTTGCATTCCCCGAAGTTTTTCGGCAGCTTCAATGCTATCTATACCGGACAGCTTCAGAATAACCGTTGACTTGTGGTAACGAACTTTTTGGATCTTATGGACAACGCAGTCGTCTTTCCCCAAGCCAACACATACAGTTTCGATGTCCTCAAAGTGCTCTGGCCAGTCGGTATACGGCCAGACTTTGACCTCACCTTTCAAGCCGATTGTTGAGACAATCTTGCCTATGAGGACGTTGTAATCGCTATAGTCAGGTGTCATCAGCCCTAACGCATTGCAGCAATAAGGCCGTCCTTGACGATGAGCACGGCCCCTTCTTCACATCTTCAATAGGATTATCCGCAAATTGTGCACAAAACTGACTTACGCAGTTTCAAGACGGGTTTATCATCAGCACCACAGTCTAGCTAATTAGGCCATTGCGTGCTAGTACGAGCCTTATCGCGTGAGCTCTGCTCCTGCCGCACGAATTTGTGGTGAAATTTACCCGCCTGCAGCGGACAGCATCTCTACCCTGGCTGTAGCCGGCGCGAACAATAGGTTCGGTCACTTTCTCAGGCGGCCAAACCAAGCTTGCAGTCGCGTCTTGACTTAGGCAGCAGCACTGAGCTGACAGCGACTCTTCTGTGCGGAAGCGTCACGTTTGGCAGGATAATCTCACGCCCGCGCCTTCCGTGGCCTAACAAGCGAACTGTACCTAGGGCATGATCTCTAGGTAAACGCGCTTCTTGTTTCGCATAGCAGCAGCTTTGGCTACCGTGCGAAGCGCATTGGCAATTTTTCCTTGCTTGCCAATCACTTTCCCGAGATCGGTGGGGGCGACCCTAATCTCGTAGGTAGTAGACTCTGTGCCTTCTACCTCTCTGATGTCCACCTGTGCCGGGTCATCAACCAGCGCTTTGACCACGTACTCTATCAGTTCCTTCAATCCGAACACTCCCTTCGGCTGCAGGTTAAGATAACTCAAGACGCGGGACTGGGGCATGTCTCTATTGGAAACGTTAAGGACGCGGCCAACACAGTCGAGTCATGCCCAGAAAATGCCTCGACGCTAATCTTGGATCTGCTATCCCTGCTATTCTGAATTGGTTCAACGTTCGGTGTAACTTATAGACCTACCTCAACAACGTTAGCTTGAAAGTCTGTTTTATCTCTGCTCAGTGACTGCTCGTAACGTCTTCCGCATCCTGAGCTACCTCTTCGGTAGACGGATTACTGTTTGCCTCGGTTGACGACTGTGTTACTTTGGTTTTCCACTCAGCGAACTTGCTAAGAATGCTCTGCTTCTGGAGAAGGTCTCCAGCGGTGTCCGTTGGTTGCGCGCCACGGCTCAGCCAAAGTAAAGCTTTTTCTTCATCTATTTTCACGGTCGGTGGTTCGGTACGAGGGTCGTAATAGCCCAGCGTTTCGATGAACCGGCCGTCTCGCGGGGAACGGCTATCGGCAACTACCAATCGGTAGAACGGCTTTCCGCGTGTCCCCATCCTCCTTAGCCTGATCTTAACAGCCAAGACCTATCCTCCTTTGTTAATTGGTGATATTCGACAATACGAATCAGAACTCCTCTTCTTAGAAGAGTTCCTACTTTCCAAGAAGCGGCCATGCAGTACGCCGCCGACCTCCATGTTCAAACTCTGTCATCTCGCGAATCATTTTTCGCATCTGGTCAAACTGATTGATCAAACGGTTCACTTCCTGGATACTTGTTCCGCTTCCTTGTGCAATTCTACGCCGTCGACTTCCGTTCAAGATTTCCGGATGATGTCTTTCCTCTCTTGTCATAGACTGAATGATTGCCTCGACTCGGGCAACCTGTTGCTCGTCAATTTCCAATCCCTTTATCTTTGCGGCGTTGAACCCTGGGATCATATTCAGCAACTGATCCAAAGGCCCCATTTTCCGCATTTGCCGCAGCTGATCCAGGTAGTCCTCAAAATCGAATTTGTTCTCTCGGAGCTTCTTTTCCAGCTCCTGGGCTTTCTGAGCATCCAGCGCTGCCTCTGCCTTCTCGATGAGGCTTAGGACATCACCCATACCCAGAATTCTGCCGGCCATTCGATCCGGGTAGAATGGCTCCAACCCGTCCATCTTCTCGCTGACGCCCGCAAACTTGATAGGTTTGCCAGTGACTGCCCGGACTGAGAGTGCGGCGCCCCCTCGGGCGTCGCTGTCCAGCTTTGTCAGGACGAAGCCATCCACCTCCAGGGCGGCGTTGAATTGTTCCGCGATATTAACGGCGTCTTGGCCTGTCATAGCGTCTACTACGAGAAGCACTTCGTTCGGGTTTACCGCCGCACGGATGCGCTTCAGTTCGTCCATCAATTCTTCATCTATGTGCAAGCGGCCTGCCACATCTAGGATGACCACGTCCTGGCCATTGGACGCCGCTGAGCTTACGGCTGCCTTGGCAATATCCACCGGATCCTGCTTATCGCCAAGCGAGAAAACTGGAACACCGATTTGCTCGCCTAGGACCTGCAGTTGTTTCACCGCCGCCGGCCTGTACACATCACAAGCCACTAACAAAGGTCTGCGCCCCTGTTTGCGCATAAGGGCTGCTAGTTTCGCTGCCGTAGTGGTCTTACCCGAGCCATGCAGACCCGCAAGCATTATCACCGTAGGTGGTTTCGAAGCCGTGTTGAGACCAGTCTCGCCACCGCCAAGGAGTTGAATAAGCTCTTCGTGAACAATTTTAATAACTTGCTGCGCGGGGCTCAGGCTTTGCAACACTTCCTGACCGATAGCTCGCTCTCTTACACGAGAGATAAACTCCTTGACTACCCGGAAGTTAACATCCGCTTCCAGCAATACCAGGCGTACCTCGCGCAATGCGTCATTGACATCCTGTTCGGACAGGGTGCCTTTGCCTCGCAGTTTCTTAAATACGCCCTGAAGTTTTTCAGACAGACTTTCAAACATTTATCGTGACTGCCTCAAATAGCACAAACTTTAGTATATAAGACAGATGCTTCCTTTGTCAAACTTTGGAATTGGCGCTCCAGGAGGTGTAAGCACTAGATTGCAGAGGAGGAAACTTAGCTACTTACCCCCTAGAAAGTAGACGCGCTTGACAGTTAATTGACATCTCTCGGATTCACCATTATAGCCTGTAGATAGTTTACCTAAGCAATGAACTTGCGAAATCACGCGAATCAAAATCTTCGAGGTCTTCCAGGCGCTCACCTAGACCGACCAGCTTGATAGGCAGTCCGAGTTCATCCTTAAGAGTAACCACTATGCCACCTTTGGCTGTACCGTCTAGTTTTGTCAACACAATCCCGGTCAAAGGAACAGCTGCCTTAAACTCTCTGGCTTGACTTATAGCATTTTGGCCGGTGGTCGCGTCAAGAACGAGCAGCACTTCGTCTGCCGGCCTTCCTAGCTCACGTTCGACTACCCGCCCTATCTTTTTCAGCTCTTCCATGAGATTAAGCCGAGTGTGGAGTCGGCCGGCTGTATCTGCGATTACGATATCAGCATTTCTGGACTTTGCCGCTTGCAGAGCGTCGAACACTACGGCGGCGGGATCTGCTCCTTCCCGCTGTTTGATTATGTCCACGCCAATGCGATTTGCCCAGATCTCCAGTTGGTCGATTGCCGCGGCGCGGAAAGTGTCTGCAGCTGCAAGGATGACCTTTTTGCCCTGGGTCTTGAATCTGTAGGCGAGCTTTGCGATCGTTGTCGTTTTACCTGTGCCGTTCACACCTACCATGAGGTAAACTGTCGGGGGTGTGTCCGACATCCTCAGTCTGCCATCGCCGTCCGCCACAAGTATTTGAGCTATCTGCTCCTTTAATCTCTCACGTACGTCTTCGGAATCCCTGAGGCGATCTTGCCTCGCTGCCTGGCGGAGGTTTTCCATGATGCCCAAGGTTGTGTGCACGTTCAAATCTGCCTGGACGAGTGACTCTTCCAACTCGTCGAACAGGTCTTCGTCAATCGCCCTTCGAGCAGATAATAGCTGATCTACTTTCTGAAAAAGCCCTTTAAGGATTCGCATGGCTTGAAACTACTCATCCCTGACAACAAAAGCACCCCGACTGCGCCGGGGTGCATGTGACGGTATTAATGTACCAAAAAACCAATCGCGGGTCAAGTATTTCCGAAAGGCTGTTAGGAGGAATGTGTGGCGGAAGGCAAACACGCGTCTATCTGAGCAAGGGTCGGGGACACCAGAATAGGATTATGGACAACAAGATTGGTGTCTCGACTACCCCAACGCTGAGAATTGGAGTCGAACTTGAGAATGGTCTTTCTGATTGAACTCACAGAACCGAACCCCACGATTGGGTAATCCGCTATGAATCCAAGCTATCAAGAAGGTAATGGTTCCAACTGTGATGAATATATAGCTTGTGAGGTTATTCCGATGACTAAGACACCCTGTGTGATGGTGGAACCACTGCCTGAGGTTATGCTGTATGCTATCGTGCACCACACATTTGGCGAGAATGCACGTATCTTGTCGTATGAGTTACTGAGCGGGGGTTTATTCAATACGTCCTACCATGTACTGATATCAAATCCTGACCTTGATATTGTGCTACGGGTTGCACCATCAGCTAGAGACCGAATGCTGTCCTATGAGGAAACGATGATGGGTACTGAACCCGTTATCTATGCGATGATGCGTGACGCTGGGGTGCCAGTGCCACGAGTGCTTGCTTATGACACCTCACGAAAAGTTATTCCACGCGACTTCATATGCATGGAGTATGTTTCTGCTGAACGGATGGACAGTCCTGTTATACCAGTGCAGGCAAAGTCTTCATTGTTAAGAGACCTGGGGAAATACTTGTCGTTGATTCACGGCATCCAAGGTTCAGAATTCGGCTGGCCGCTGGAAGACGGCAGTATTCGCGGCCACCCAAATTGGTCAGAAGTCTTTGCTTTTATGCTCAACGAGGTCACAGTTAGGTGTGCCACACACGATGTAATCTCCAAGGCTGATGTTTCACGCATTGAGATTGCTTTCGGCGCGTGCAGATACTTGTTCGACAAGGTTAGCGAGCCGCGGTTGACTCATAATGACATATGGGAACCCAACGTGCTCGTTCGGAAGAACGACAAGTGGCACATTGTAGCCCTGCTGGACGCTGATCGCGCATTGTTCGCGGATCGGGAGTTCGAATCCGCGCTGTGGTGGAACACAGAAAGTGCTTTTTGGGATGGATATGGAACACGCCTTGACCCGTCACCAGAGGCAGAACTGCGGAGAAAGTTCTATGAACTATACGTCAACCTCTGGCAAGCCTTTGCGTTCCGGGTGCAAATATCCCATCCTGATTGGTGCGACTCGTTCCGTAGAAAAGCGCTAAAGATCCTCGAAGAACTATCCGCTTAGCTAGTCGAAATATTCGGGCTTCGTTCCATTGTTCTATCGTCTGACTTCTAGAGTCACCTGCAACAGATCAACAGAGTTAGGACCCACCATTATCGCGAAAGTACCGGGTTCAATTGTCCAGCGCATGTCCAGGTCGAGGATTTGTAGCATTTCCGGGGTCACTGAAAAACTGACGGTCTTTGTTTCACCCGGGAGAATATGAACGCGCTCAAAGCCCTTCAGTTCTTTGTTAGGCCGCGTCACGCTAGCAATATCGTCGCGTATATATAGCTGTACAACCTCGTCGCCCGGGATTGTCCCGGTGTTCTTCACATCAACTTCGACAACCACACTTTCACCAATGGCAATCTCAGACGCTGATAGGCGGAGATTCGAATAATCAAACGTTGTGTAGCTAAGACCAAAACCAAACGGATATAGTGGATCGCACTCCATGTCCACGTAAGGATTTCGGCGTGCTGATTTCCGTGCACTGTAGTAAATCGGAACCTGGCCTACCGATCGAGGTATGGATATAGGAAGACGACCTGCTGGGTTATAATCACCAAAGAGTACATCGGCTATGCCATTTCCTCCCTGCTCACCGGGGTACCAGGCTTCCAATATTGCAAGAACATTCTGTGCTATCCAGTTGATGGTATATGGACGACCGTTTGTGAGAACTACCACTACTGGTGTTCCAGTGGCGCAAATCTCCTTCACCAAGTCATTTTGCACGCCTGCCAGGTCGAGCGACGCTCTATCAAGTCCCTCGCCGCACTCGAGGTCACTTTCCAAGCAGGCCCCTGGCAAAGCCGCTCCAGTTACAGGGTCAAAAACGTCGGGCCCAAAACCACGAGCACTGGTGCCTCCGACTGCCACAATTGCAACATCCGAATCTCGCGCGATCTTGATTGCTTCTTCAAAGCCTTTTCGACAGACATCGCGTATACCGCAGCCCTTTGCGTAACGCACAAGAGTGTTGGAGGAAACCTTAGTCTTAATACCATCCAGTATAGTTACCACCTTACCAAACATCTGCGGGGAAGTATAATCACCTAACAAGTTGTAGGCATTTGCAGCATTAGGACCGATCACAGCGATAGATCTCAGATCTTTCGGGAGAGGGAGAAGGTTGTGCTCATTCTTCAGGAGTACTATACACTCTCGAGCTGCTTGTCTTGCGAGGTCCTTGTGTGCCTGACATCCGACGATCTTCTCAGCCAGTTCGGGGTCAGCGTATGGATTCTCAAACAGACCCAGCTTGAACTTGAGGTATAGCAATCGCGCTACAGCACGATCTATCACTTTTTCTGAGATACGACCTTCGCGAACCGCCTGAAGTAGCGGCTCACGGAAGGCAACTGCGCCGAGCTCTACATCAACTCCCGCAATTAATGCCTTAACCGCTGCATCAGATAGATCTTTCGCAACAAAGTGAGGATTATGCAACTGATCCACAGAGCCTAAATCGGATATCACGTAGCCGTCAAAACCCCATTCATCTCGCAAGATCGTGGTAAGCAGTTCGTGATTTGCGGAACACGGAACGCCATCGATTTCGTTATATGAAGACATAACGCACTGAGCGCCAGCCTTGACGCCTGCCTTGAAAGGTGCAAGAAACACCTCTCGAAGCTCCCTGGGACCTACGTGTGATGGAGCGGCATTACAGCCTGCTTCGGGCATACCATGAACAAAATGTTTGAGTGTAGCGGCGATCGTATGGTTAGTCTGGAGTGATTCTCCCTGGAGCGCTTCTACCGCTGCAGCGCCCATAACAGAACAGAGAAACGGATCCTCTCCGAATGTTTCCTCAGTCCTGCCCCACCTCGGCTCGCGAGAAACGTCAACTATTGGTGACAAAGTCTGTGTACATCCCTGAGCTCGAGTTTCTGCCGCAGTAGCAGCCATGATGCGGCGCATCAGATCTGGGTTCCACGTGCTACCCATTGCGAGCGGCACAGGGAAGGTAGTCGCACCTATAGCCATATGTCCATGCGAGCATTCTTCAGTGAAAATGAGAGGAATACCTAATCGTGTATTTTCGATAGCGAACTGCTGTATGGCGTTGATCGCTTCCGCACCCTCACGAGGATTCAATCCCGATTCAAGAGTGACCCCAGTCCACGGATCTGCACGCAGGACTCCGTATAATGAGCCAATTCCGTTCCCAGATAATACGTCTTTGAACTCATCGGCAACGGTAATTGTGTCTCCGTTCCGTCGGTACCACTTGACTCCAACCGGCTGATTGAGCTGACCAATCTTTTCTTCTAAAGTCATTTGTTCCAGAAGATCTTTGACTCGGTCTTCTATCGGAAGACTGCTATCTTTGTACTTCATCTCTCATCCTCTCATTCTCTTAAAAATCACTGCAACCTATAGGGCTATCGATAGTCTCGTAGCCTTACGAACTCATCCACCATCGCCATGAAATTGTCGTACTTGGTACCTACCGCAGTCGAGTGTGTGGAGCCGAAAATGTATCCCCCATCCTCTTTCGCAGCCTTAATCGCATTACGCACTTCCTGACGAACATCTTCCGGAGTGCCGCTCACCAACGATTCTACCGAAACACCACCCCATAGACATATACGGCTTCCATACTTATGCTTTAACTCCCGCAGGTCCATTCCTGCAGATGACTGTATGGATTGATAGCAATCGTACCCCATTTCGACAAACATGTCCATGTAGGTCCAGTTGTTGCCACATGCATGTTTGAGTATGGGTATGTGATAGGACTCATGGATGTGTCTGACACGCGCCTGGTTGACCTCGAAGAACAACTCGCGAAACATAGAGGGAGAGATAAAGGGGCCACTCTTGTAGGCGAAATCAAAGCCCCACAAGACACCATCTTGCCCGGGTCTTATGTACCACTGATCAAGTATATTCTGGCAGATAAGGGCATGGTCGGCGGCGGCTCGAACAATCTCCGGGTGTTCGACCATGGCTATCATACCCTTTTCTTGTCCACCTAGATAGATAATCCCGACCTCGCCACCGCTAGGTCCCGCAACGTATTTGTCTGCTCCAACCGCACTGATAATGGCATCGACCGCTTCAAAAACCGAGTTGTTTGGGGCTTGGACCGATACCTCGCCGGTGAAATCTTCCAATCGCAGAACATATGCCTCAGCTACAGGGTCGTAAACGCACGTAATGTCCTTGGTGATCTCGGAATACTTGTACACGCGACCTTCTCTGTCCTCCCAGACTCCATCGTCGATGCGCTTTGGAGGATTAGGCTCATAGTCTTTCGGCGGAAGGATGCCGGCACATGCTGGAAATGTGACTATGTCGAGCACGTCTAGGCGACGATATAACTCGATACCGTCTTCAATCCAGCTTTGGGCTACTTCATCCCGGCGGCCCTCCCAAAGAGCAATCTGGGACTTTGCTTTTGCCCTGTAATAGGTCTCGTGACCTACAATTCGTTCGACCGTATCGCAGTCAATTGCGAACTCCCCAAACGGGATCTTATCTGGGACTCGCAGTGCCAGCGCATTTTTTACTCGACGCTTCGACGCAGATTCGGCATACATGAGCAGTTAATCACCTATCAGCAACATTCATCAACAATCGGCAACACGGAGTCAGGACGCACCTGGTATTCATTACAGCAGGCTATCCCCTACCCGCTTGAAATGTCTTAGGTCCCAGCGTGTAGGAAGTTGTTGTCTTTATTACGTCTGGCTACCGCGCTCGGACTTTCAAAGGACAAGTTTATGGGTGCAAGCAAGAAACTCCTTGATGGCAAGAAATCTATTGACTTGCGGCTTCCCTGTAAATGTGCAGCACTTCGGTCGCCATCTTATCCCAAGAGAATTTCGCTGCTTGGTTCAGACCAGCTTGCGACATCTCAGCGCGGAGGGACTCACTCGAAAGTACATTCCACATCGCGAGTGCAAACGCCTCAGGGTCGTAAGGATCGACCATGATTCCCGCTTCTCCGACTACTTCGGGCAGAGAGGATCTGTTACCTGTGACGACAGGCGTGCCACATGCCATTGCTTCAAGGGGCGGAAGACCAAAGCCTTCGTAGACAGACGGATAGACGAAGACATCGGCGGCCCTGTATAAGGCAGGTAAGTCTTCGTAGGGTACATAGCCAATAAACAGGACGTCCTGAGTAAGCTCCAGTTCCTCGACTAAGCCAATAAGTCCTTGCTCTTTCCAATCATACTTACCAGCGACTACCAGCTTGTGCTCAAATTCCTGTGATGCTTTCAGCTTGGCAAACCCTTTGACAAGTGTTGGTAGGTTCTTTCGCGGCTGGATTACCCCGAGGGTGAGTATTATGGGACTGTTGATACCGTATTTCTCCTCAATGAACGTGCGGGATGCGAGACGATCATCAGGTGTGAACTGTTCGTCCACCCCAGGGTAGATCACTGACACCCGCTGGGGTGGCACCCTGTATAAGTCGATGATTTCGCGCTTTGTGTACTCAGATATTGCTAAAATCCTAGATGCTCGTTTCAAGGCAAATCTTACACCTACGTCCAGAATGAATCTGTCCTTTGTGTTGAAAAACTCAGGATAACGCTTAAATGAAACATCATGTATCGAAGTTACAACCGGGCAAGGCATAAGGGGTGGAATAGCGTACTGGACATGGGCTACATCCACTCTGTCTTTCCGCAGTGCCAAGGGAAAGGCAACTGCGCTCCACAATCTCCACGAAGACGCTCGAACGAACCGCACCGTCATGTTATCTGCCAATGTAACATTGCCTGTCGGTAGGTTTGCATCAAGGTACAGGACAAATTCGTCGTTCGATTTCAGATGTGACAAGCCAGCGATCAATCCCCGCCAATAGGTTGAATCTCCAGTGAAGGGGCCTTGGATCATTCTGGCATCAATACCAATTCTCATTCCTACTAAGAATCCTTATCAGCGAATAAATAAGATTTGAACGAATCGAGATATACTCATCACAGACTATGGTGGGCAAACCGCGCACATCTAGTTTTGCTGCATGGTTCGGCATCCGCCTTCTGGAGCGTTTGATTTGCATTAATCCGCGTCTAATATCGTTTCCGCCGTTAGCTTTCCGGTATCAGAAAGCGACAAGTTCTCTATAGACACTGATAGTATCGCTGGCAGCATGTGCAACCGTTCGGCTAGCAGCATATTCACGCGCCGCGGCAGACAGAGCTTCGAGTCTTGATTCATCCCTCACAACCTCACTCAGCACATTGGCAAACTCCCGATGGTCACCTGTCTTGAATAAAACCAGACAGTACGCCTGGGCGGCAAGTTCACGGTTCTGAGGCAAATCCGAGGCAATGATGGGTTTTCCATATGCAATCGCATACATCATACTCCAGGAACTACTCATCTCCAGGAATGGAGCTGCTATTACGTCGGTGGCCGCCATTATAATCGGAACTCGTTCTTCGGGAAGATAACCAGTTACCTTGACCAGTTCAGATAGCCCCTGTTCTTCTATTCTTCGCTTCAAATACGAGAAGTACCCTGTGTAGTCGCCTGCATGTGGACCACCTGCGATTAGAAGTACTGTGTTCTCTGGCCAATGGCGAACTGAGTCTAGCGCCAGGTCATAGCCTTTCCGTTTGACAACAAAACCAAATATGGTGACAACCTTCTTGCCGCCAAGCCCCAGCTCCGATTTGGCTTGTTCTGATGATATTCTAGGAGGAACAACCCTGGGCACCCACATCGGTATCACACGAATGTCTCCCGATTCGACTCCTAGATTCACAAGGCTTCTCTTGTATTCAGAAGAATGAACAACCAGTCTATCTATCTCACGTCTTCCGAACAAGCTCCTGTTTAGCCACCTCTTGTAAGCACTTATCAAGAAAATATTTCTTTCACCCTGGTCAAGCTCGTGTAAAGTCACAACAAGGGGAATGTGGACATCTCGAAGTAACCGAGTAAACCAATTGCGGTAAACTCTCATACCGCCAAAGAATGGGTATTGAAACTGGACATGCGCCAGGTCTGCTAGATTCAACTTAGCGGCAAGCTCTCTGGACGTGCTGATGGCACCGGGGTCCAGACTCACAACTTGAACATCCAGAGTCTTAGCTAGCTCGCCTACAAGTTCGTGCGAGTAGTCTGCAACGCCGCATTGACTGTCCCAAGTCGTAGCAAATCGAACTAGCATACTAATGTTTCCAAGATGAAATGGAAAAGCAGACTTTATGAATCAGGGTGCCGCCGGCGCATTCCATGCTTTATATGGAGGCCGAGCAAGACCAATCCTGACAAAGCCCGCAACAGCAAGGCTTGCGCAAGACCATGATGCTTCCGAAAGTACAGGTATTGGCTGCGATAGGCGATGTGGCTCGTAGAAAGGCCGGCTTTTTTCGCGCCTGCAGACCAATGGTGAATCACCTCTGCACTGGGTAGATAGTGTACCTCCCATTCCGCCTCCGCCATTCTTCGACACCAGTCTACCTCTTCGTAATACATAAAGAAACGTTCATCGAGCATTCCAACTTCGTCTAGCGCTGATCGCCGGACTAGCATGCAAGCCCCACTGACTTCGTCCACCTTTGCTGGTATATCAAAGCTCTCTCTTCCCCAATCCGCTTTAGGACATAATCGCACCCAAAGATTATACAGCTTTGTAAGACCTAATACTTCACGCCACCACGTCGTAAATGTACGACCGCTCTTCTGAAGACTACCGTCCGGATTCAAGAGTCTTGGACCTACGATTCCGACCTTGGGCTGTGCTCGAGCAAACTCGACCATTCGAAATACCGCTCCTTCTCGAAGCTCGGTATCGGGATTGATCAACAGAATGAACTCACCGGATGTGCTCGCCATTCCCAAATTGCTGCCGGCAGAATAACCAAGATTGACGTCACTCGCGATCAACGCAACCTGAGGAAACAGATCGGCTACCATCTCTGCACTGCCGTCTGTGGATGCGTTATCAACTAACACTACCTCAAAAGATAGTGGTGGCAAAGTACGATAGACCGATTCTAGACAGCGCTGGAGGAGGTCTTTGGTATTCCAATTGACTATGACAACTGAGACATCAATATTGGTGGTCGTCATGGTTTGGTCCCACCTTAGTGGGTTGACACGAATGGGCTGACGCCCCGAGAACAGAGTTGAGATAAGAACTCAAGACCTCAGTCACATCTCCATCGGCGCTGATAACCCCTTGGTCAAGCCATATCGCACGAGTCGCCACTTCTTTCACAGCTTTCAGATCATGAGAGACGAAAATTATAGTTTTGGCTAATGATTGAAGTTCTCTGACTTTCGAGTAACATTTCTGCTGGAAACTTTCGTCTCCCACGGCAAGCACTTCGTCTACAAGAAGAATATCCGGATCCACCTGGATTGCGATGGAAAACCCCAACCGCATAACCATTCCGGCGGAATAAGTGCGGATCGGTGCGTCTATGAACTGCTCGAGTTCGGCAAAGGAGATTATCGCATCTAGTCGTTTCTTAATTTCTCGACGGCTCATACCTAAAATCGAACCATTGAGATAGATGTTCTCGATGCCGGTCAACTCCGGGTGAAAACCAGCCCCTAGTTCGAGTAAGCTGGAAACGCGTCCATTGACGTTCACGACCCCGGAACTAGGGAGATACACTCTTGACAGGATTCCTAGCAGAGTGCTTTTCCCTGACCCGTTTTTTCCAATTATGGCTACAGTTTCGCCAGATTTCACCGCAAAACTGATTCCCTTGAGCGCGTGAACTATTTCATATCGTTTCCGACGAAATGACAGAACTAATGCCTTGAGGGAGCTCTGCCGCTCATGGCAAACCCTGAATTCTTTCCACAGATTTTGAACGACTATCGCTTCCAAGGCTCAAACCCTTTCTGCAAAGTGCCATTTTCTGCTGTTGAAAAATGCATATCCCGCGACGAAGATGAGCAGAGAAGTGACTGCAGACAGTGCAAGATACCAAAAGTTCATCGGTATATCGTGAATATTGCCGGCATGATAGGCTGGTAACAGCAGTTTTCTATAGGCTATCAAGACAAAAGACAACGGATTAAGGAAGTAGAATTTCACGATGAATGGCTTCCACAAGTCAGGTATCTTCTCCGATGCCGCGATCTGCTCCACTAGATACATGATAGGCATCAGATAGAACAGAAGTGTTAAGACGACCGTCATGAGGTACTTAATGTCCTCGTAAAAAACGTTCAGACACGAAACAAAGAACGCTATACCCAAGTTGAGGAGCAATTGAATTAGCACGACTATGGGTACAAGCAGCCAAGTGATCAGTATCGGAGTGCCGAGTACAAGCAGATAGACGAAAAACACTGCCAGGGCGAGTATGAAATGGACTAGATTCGACAAGACAATGGAAGCCGGCAGAACCTCTCTTGGGAAATAAGTCTTCTTTACTAGGTCCCAGTGGTATAGAACAGAGGCAGACGCATCCAGCAAAGACATCTGCAGAAAGGTCCAGGGAAGAAAGGCACACAACACGTATGCAGAATAGTTTGGAATGCGAACGTTGAGAATAAACTTAAATACTATGGTGATAGTGGCAACTTGAATCAGAGGGTTCAGCAACGACCAAAAGAAGCCCAGCACAGACCCTTTATAACGCACCTTAAGGTCGCGAATAACCAGGTTAATCAACAGGTCGCGGTAACGCCAGACCTCGGACAGTTCCTTAAACATCAGTATCCGCTCCATTTGGGTTATTCAGGCTGTCGCATCTGGCCGGGACAAGCAATTTCAGTAGTTCTGGTTTGGGAATCAACACCTTGCGTTTCCCAGCCACGCGGTACGCGTTCAGCTTGCCTTGCCGAATATAGGACCTGATGCTCGATTGGCTAACTTTCAAGTGTTGTGCCGCCTGCTCTATGGTAAATAGATCTCCAAAATCAATATCCATATGTACTGCCACCCCGCTGCCTATCCGCATCATTAGGCTTCGTATGCTCCAGGGCCGCGATCTGAAGCCAGGGTACTGAGATGTTAAATCTAGCTGTATCCTGTGGCAAAGTATACTACTGTTACCGTTTATTGTCAAACATTGTGAGGCAAAGTAAGACATTGCTATCGAGTGGTGTGTCTGATATGTGTTACGAACGACTCAGGGACGTATCCAGAAATAGGTTATTGTTGCCGATAATAATATAGTCAAAAATTCGTGGCCAAGGCGCTGGGGTAGCAGGGGTTTAAGGACATGGAAGATACTTCGGGAGAACCGAACAAAAGCACAGAGGGTTAGACAATGCGATTGAGGCGTAAGTTCTTGCTCGCCAGTCTGCTGTTTTACATCCTCATGTTTGCCGGCCTGCACTTGACCGTTAGTGAGGTCTTGATTGGCGGTTTTTCCAAGGTCGAAACAAGAGAAGCCATACAGTCCCTAGACACAGCACGCAACCTCATACACAGTAGAGAAGCAGACCTACTTTCGAAAATTAAGGACTGGAGTATTTGGGACGATACTTACGAATTCGTAATTGATCGCAATCCCGAGTACATAAAGAGCAACTTACCGCATTACGTATTGGCTGACCTACAGCTGTCGGTGATGGTCTTCGTCAATAGTAGCGGGCACATAGTAAGTGCAAGAGGGTATGATCTGGATCAAGGAAAGCCAACGGACATCTCAAGAAGTTTTCGTCAAATAATCCGACCAGAATCCACCCTTTTAGGTGAGCATCCTCTCACAGGTATAATATCGTTACCCGAAGGATTAATGCTGGTAGCTTCACACAGAATAGTACGCAGCGACGGAACTGGACCAGCTAGAGGACACCTGATCTTCGGGCGTTATCTTTCTCGCAAAGCCGTCGACGAGCTCTCAAATCTTTCCCATTTGGATATTTCGGTACGGCCATATACAAAGGGGGGCGATCCTTCTAATCGCGGACACTCTAAAGCCCATTTGAATAACGACCACTTTCTCAGTATGCACATGCTTGACGCCAATACGCTTGAGGTGGCTCATGAGCTCAGAGACATAGACGGGAAACCAGTGGCAATTCTCACTGTTCGTATGGACAGAAGCTCTCATCAGATAGGGCTGAGGACTCTATGGCTACTGGACGCATGCCTTGCAGTACTCGGACTAATCCTAGTGGCACTGAGTTACCTTTCTGTTGATAGGTTACTCGTGCACAGACTGTCAGGACTGCAACAAGAACTCAAGTCAGTGGACGTTACAGGCGAACTCACGGAAAGGGTATCCGTGGCTGGAAGTGATGAGATAGCTAGTCTAGCTGCATCAATCAATAACCTGCTGTCCAACCTGCAGTCTGTGCGAGCTAGGAACCGAGCGATTATCTCCGCGATCCCGGATATGATGTTGTTATTGAGGGAAGACGGGAAGATAGAGGAGTGCTATATACCTCACCCTGAGTTCAGCCCCTACAGACGTGAGATGTTAGTGGGCAACAATGTAGCAGACATTTTGGATGGAAAGATGGCAACCAAAGCACTGGCAGCAATACGAGCGGCGAGAGATCACGGAGGAGTTCATACCTTTGAGTACGAACTCACGGTGGGATCTGGCAAGCTCTATCGTGAAGCTCGTTTGGTTGCCGCTATGGGTGGGTTGTACTTGGCTTTGGTACGTGATATCACCGAGCGGAAAGAATCCGAAAGACTAATTCATCTGCAGATCGCTGCTATTGACTCCGCATTAGATCAGATTGTCATAACAGATGCGAAGGGATGTGTCGAGTATGTAAATCCTGCATTTGAGCGAGAGACTGGATACACCAGCGACGAAATCAGAGGTTTTCGTTGGTGGGACTTCGGCACGGGTGCAAACGACGCTTATACCATAGAGCAAATTTGGAACTACGTCACAAATGGAAACCCGTGGCGTGGTGAGCTGCCTGGCCGACGAAAGAATGGAACTACATTCCACGAAGACGTCATAATAACGCCTATAAAGGACGTCAATGGAACGATTCTCCACTTCGTGATTGTCAAACGAGACGTTACTGAAAAGAGGCTATATGAGGCTAAGTTTGATAGATTAGCGCATCATGATCCTCTCACAGGACTACCAAATCGTCTACTGTTTAGTGATAGACTGACACAGAGTATTGCACGAGCGTCTAGAGACAAGAACTTAGTAGGGGTGGTCTTTGTCGACTTAGACCGATTCAAGTTGATAAACGACACCCTTGGGCATAGTGCTGGAGATGAACTGCTGAAACAGGTTGCACAGCGACTTCGTTCAACGCTTCGACAGGTAGATACGATAGCGCGCATGGGAGGCGATGAGTTCATATTGATACTGCCCAATCTCAGAACCCCAGAAGATGCCAGCAAGACAGCGAACCGTGTAATGGAAATATTGTCAAGACCTTTTAGGGTAATGGGGCGCGATCTCTTTCTATCAGCGAGTGCCGGAATCAGCGTCTTCCCATACGATGGCGAAGATGTGGAGAGCCTGGTGAGAGCCGCAGACACAGCTATGTACGACGCTAAGGAACAGGGTCGAAGTACTTTCCGTTTTTATACGGAGACTATGAACGCCAAGGCAATGGAGCGCATGGTTTTCGAGTCTGATCTCCGAAAGGCTCTGGAAAAGGACAACGAATTGACTTTATATTATCAACCACGGGTTGACGTATGGACAAATAGGATTCTGGGCGTAGAGGCTTTGCTACGCTGGCGACATCCAGACCTTGGACTAGTGATGCCTGATCAATTCATTCCTATCGCGGAAGAGACTGGTCTTATCGTTCCTCTTGGCGAATGGGTTCTGCGCACTGCCACGATGCAGAACAAAGCATGGCAGGATGTCGGCTTGCCACCCATTAATATGGGCATAAACATCTCTGCAAAGCAGCTTTACATGAGCGATCTCATTGAGACTGTACGAAGCGTTATGGACGAGACCGGTTTGGATCCTCGATATAGTGATCTGGAACTTACAGAAAGTGCACTGGCGCCAAATCCAGAGCTGGCTACACGAGTTTTGCGTCAATTGAGGAAAATGGGTGTACGCATTTTCATCGATGATTTTGGAACCGGTTACTCTTCACTTAGCAACTTGAAACAATTCCCTGTGGACGCAGTGAAAATCGACCGTTCGTTCATTCGAAACATCACTGCCGAAGGTGATGACGTGGCAATAGCAAGCGCCATCATTGCAATGGCACATAGCCTGAAGTTAGAAGTGATTGCCGAAGGTGTAGAAACCGTAGAGCAACTTAATGTACTGAGAAACTTGGGATGTGATCAGGTCCAAGGTTACTTCGTCAGCGAACCTGTCCCGCCTGACAGACTGGTATATCAACTGCAGAGGAATGACATACCGACGGAACTGGCTACCCAAGCAACACCTCACGAGCAAGCGGCTTAACCTCAACTAGCACATCAACATTCAAGAACCGCTCATTCTCTCGGCGCAATAATCAGCTGGTAAAAAGCGCTGGCCATCATATGCTTCTCATGAAGGAGTATTAACGGTCAGCGCGCAAAGAATAGAATGGTCATCTCATGTGTCTCGAGGGCGGCTCCATGACTAAGCTACTTTTGATTCTCATTTCATTGGCGTTTGTACTACCGGTGGCAGCCGAGATTAGAGGAATACTTCCAGGCATGAAGTTCCATTCCCGACCTAATCAACCACACACATCATTTCAGACACCAACCAAGTATTTACCGGAAAATGACATACGAACGGATGCCGTTATCCTATACACAGATAAGAAACCCGAGATGGAATCCTGGGCCGAGAGAGGCTATGTGGTGCAAACGATGTATGGTTTCCGTACAGGACCAGATTACATAAAAATGCACCCTGAGGAAGGGCAAACTTTGGCAAATGGAGAGATTCTCACTTGTGGACCAGGAAGCTACTACATGGTTCCGACCCAGAATCGCATAAGCGCGGCTCTTGACTACTTCCGGAATGCCATTGCGAACGGTACTTCAGCCGTGATACCAGAGGAGCCAGAGTTCTTCACTCAGACCGGGTACTCAGACGCTTTCAAGAGCGAATGGGAGGCATACTATGGAGAACCGTGGCAGGATCAGGTTTCAAGCATAGAGGCGCGATGGAAATCAAGCCGTTTGAAGGGATACTTGGAGTATAGGATGGTCAAATCTATCCTAGACCATGCGCAGTCGAGATCGGCTAGCGTTGTGCGGATGGTTGCAGCTCACAGTGCTGTGAGTTACTACAATTGGGGGATCATATATCCACATTACGAGTGTATGATGCTACCCGAGCTTCAGGAAATGATTGGCCAAGTGTGGACTGGAACCGCTCGAACAACGTGCAAGTATGAAGGGGTATCGGCGGAGCGAACGTTTGAGAACGCCTATCTGGAATATTCCTCGCTGTGGAACCTCATGCGAAACACAGGAAAACGTCTTTGGTTCTTGATGGACCCGCTGGAAGACAATCCTGACCGAAGTATGGAGGACTACCAATCAAATTACGAACTTACACTTGTGGCCTCTCTAATGTTTCCGGGCGTAGACGAGTACGAAGTCATGCCTTGGCCCACGCGTATATTCGGTCGAGTCCCAGCCGATTTTGCAACCAAGATCATGACAATTGTGACGATGCTGGGTGATATGCACAATCAGAGATATTCGGTTCTTGACGCCGGGACGAAAGGAATTGCAACTTTCATAGCAGACTCTATGGCGTGGCAGAGGGGCGAACCACATCCCAGCAATTTCGACTGCTTCTATGGCCTTACGCTTCCACTGTTGATGAAAGGAATTCCGGTACAAGTAGCTCAATTAGAACGCTCTCCGGAACCGAAATACCTTGACGAATACAAGGTCCTCTTGGTCTCGTATGACATAATGAAGCCGATGGATCCCTCGTACAATATTGCACTTTCGGACTGGACACGAAAAGGCGGTACGCTCATTGTATTCGGAGGTACAGATGCTTACAACGATCTACCCGAATGGTGGAAAAAGGCAGGTTTTCGATCACCTGTGGAAGACTTGCTGGCTCGGCTTGGCGTTGATATAGAAGACACTGTTTCGTTTACACAAGATATGTACTTCGATGTCTTAGCTAGAGAGGATAAACCCATTCGAACGGTCGAAAATCGAAAAGAGTACGTCCTTGATATCTCCAAGTATGTCCATGAAGGCCAGGTGTACGTCAAGTTTGAGGATTCCCAAAAGGGGGATGGCTGGGGGCCTAGCATTTTCAACGTTGAACTTCGGGTGAATGGCAAGACAGTAACATCGTTTAACCCTGGTACTAAGACTGAGCGGGCGCACATATTCGCGGATGTCGGCAGTATATGTAATGGAATTCAGAGATTTGCAGATGGAACAGCCTATTGGATCTACCAATTCGACATATCCTCCGCTGACAAGGTAGTCCGAGACGTCTCCTGGAAAACGGAGGAAAAGAAAGCCGAGCTGGTTTTGGATATGGGAAATCAGTTCCAAGTTTCCGTGACATCGACAGGGCCATCTGAACACATATTCCGTGGTTGTGGTAACAGTGCGCTAGTGAGGCGCTTTCCGAAGTTTGTTGTACCCGCGTGTGAAACCGTGACTGCATATAAGACGTTAGCCTCCCCACTGTACAGGGTTAGCAAGACACCTTATGTGCCTTTCTTCGAACAGAAAGTTGGTGCTGGAAGTGTGATCTTTGTAGGTATCGCTCCGAGCTTCTTTGCTTCCTCGAAAGAATCAGCTGACATTCTGCGAGCGATTGTAGCCTATGGGTGCACGAAAGCTGGTATCGACTACAGGGAACAGTCCTACATGAAAATTCGGCGTGGAAGATACGTCGCGGTACGGACTTTCGACAAAGCCCTTCGACTCCCCGGCAAGTTTGTGGACATCCTTAATCCACGGATTCCGGTCGTGGCGAACCCGGAAATCCCTCGAGATGCGCTTTCCGTACTGGCAGACGTCACAGATTCGCTGAAGGATTCCAGGCCACGCATTCTGCAGACATCGGACCGAATCGAGGCAAGCACTGAGAAATCTGGAGAAACGCAACTTCTAGTAACAGGTCCGCTACGCACCAAGGGTGTTGTCCGTTTGTCTACCGGGAACAAGCAAATACGGACTATAACAGTTCGGGACACCGCAGAGAAAGCAGTACCTTTCACGTACAAGATTGAGGACAACACACTCTTGGTCAACTATGACAGTCTGCCAGATGGCGTATTCATAACGATAACGTGGTCCTAAGCATTTCCATTGCAACCCGCTATTTCCTATGTTACAATACCTCATCTATGATATGTACAAATATCTGTGTAATGCCCTGCAATGAAACAGCGTTGTTCTCACCCAACGTACTAACCCGCAACACAGGCAGGTATGAGCAGGAGTAAGTGTAGATGGCTGAAGTCAAGACTATTCTAGCCACAGACTGTGGTAGCACAACGACTAAAGCAATATTGATAGAAAAGCAAGGTGACGAATACCGTCTTGTCGTTCGCGGTGAGGCTCCCACCACGGTGGAAGCACCTTTTGACGACGTGACAATTGGAGTACTCAACGCTACTCGGGAAGTAGAAGAGCTGGCTGGAAGAACGATTCTTACCGACAGTATGCATCAGGATGAGAGAGGTACTCGGGTTGTCCAGGCGCCTGACAGCGAACCCGAAAAGTCGAGCGTGTTGAATGAGAATAAGATAATCCTATCGTCCAGAGATGGCGTGGGAGTGGACATGTACTTGTCTACATCCAGCGCGGGCGGCGGTCTCCAAATGACGGTCGTTGGCGTTGTCAAAACCATGAGCGCAGAAAGCGCGGAGCGAGCCGCACTTGGAGCGGGGGCCATCGTCATAGATGTCATAGCTGTGGATGACGGACGCAAAGACTACGAGAAGGTACAGCGAATCAGAGAACTGCGTCCGGATATGATTCTTGTATCAGGCGGCACAGACGGCGGCACGGTGACTCACCTGGTCGAAATCGCTGAAATGCTGGTATCTGCAGACCCCAAACCCAGGTTAGGAGCAGGTATCAAACTGCCGGTCATCTACGCAGGAAACAAAGACGCGGTAGAAGCAGTACGACAAGTCATCGGTGACAAAGTGGACTTGAGAGTAGTGGACAATCTGCGCCCTACCCTAGAACGCGAAAATCTCCAACCTGCACGAGAAGCTATTCACGAACTGTTCCTGCAACACGTGATGCAACAGGCTCCGGGATACAGCAAACTTATGAGTTGGACAAGCGCCGATATAATGTCCACTCCAAATGCAGTAGGAAAAATCATTCAAACGATTGCTGAATTGGAACGCATAAATGTTTTGGCAGTAGATATCGGTGGTGCGACGACAGATGTCTTCTCGGTTTTTGGTGGAGTGTTCACCCGTACAGTAAGTGCCAATTTGGGAATGAGCTACTCAATTTGCAATGTTCTAGCGGAGGCAGGGATAGACAACATCCGGCGGTGGATACCGTTCCCAACCGAAGAGAGTTATGTTCGCAATCAACTGCGCAACAAGATGATACGACCGACTACGATTCCTCAGACACTCAATGATTTGTATATCGAGCAAGCCGTGTGTCGGGAAGCCCTGCGGCTCGCTTTCATTCATCACAAGTCGCTAGCCCGTGAACTGAAGGGAGTTCAGCAGACACGAACGATTGGCGAGGCGCTGACTCAAACATCGACAGGTAAATCACTTGTAAATATGATGGACCTGGACATGATTGTAGGAAGCGGTGGTGTCCTGAGTCACGCTCCGAGGCGGGAGCAAGCGGCATTGATGATGCTAGATGCGTATCAACCTGAAGGTATCACCATGCTTGCGGTGGACTCAATATTCATGATGCCCCAGCTCGGTGTACTTTCCGAGGTACTTCCCGAAGCTGCACTACAAGTCTTCAAGCGTGATTGCCTGATCAAGCTTGGTACAGCTATTTGCCCTGTGGGACACGGGAAAGAAGGCCAATTTGTGTGCACTATTTCGCCTGAGCATGCGGTTGACATGGAAAGCAATAAGCAGATACCGGGTGCTATAGATGTAGCCTACGGGAGTATAGCGGTGATACCTCTGGGTGTTGGTGAGAAGATGACTGTGAAGATTACACCTGCGCGAGGCTTTGACGTCGGCGCTGGGAAGGGCCGTTCTCGCGTGGTCGAAGTCGAGGGGGGTGTAGTCGGCGTCATAATAGATGGCCGGGGTAGACCTCTCTCCCTTCCGACAGACGACGATGCAAGAATAACTAAGCTAAGGGAATGGCTCAAAGCATTTGGCCTACCCCTGCATGAGGATATTCGAGTCTAGTTGACATGCAACCTGGTTAACCCCTAGTACCAATGGCTAGTGCAAGGAGATTCGTATGGCAACAGCATACACCCCAGGATTGACGGTTACACCCTGGACAATTATACGAAAGACCAGGAGACTCCCACTAAAGGGAGAGGTAACGGTTCGAGTTGGTGATTTGGTCGAGCCACAGACGGTGGTCGCTCGAACTGAACTGCCAGGTATTATGCAGACTTGCCGAGTTGCAGAGCATTTGGGTATCGAACCGAATGAGCTAGAGCGAGTGTTAAAGGTACAGGTCGGCGATAAGTTGGTTCGGGGCGATTTAATAGCAGAAAGCAAGTCTTTGTTTGGCCTTTTGCGAAATGAGTACAGATCACCCGTTGATGGTATGGTGGAGTTGATATCACCGATTTCTGGACACGTCGGCATTCGCTGCAAGCCTACCCCGGTCGAGGTTACGGCATATGTACAAGGTCGAATAACCGAGATTATCCCTGAGGAGGGAGTGGTTGTGGAGGCAACCGGTGCATTGATCCAGGGGATCTTTGGCATTGGCGGCGAACGACTGGGCGAAATCAGAGTTCTGGTGGATGACCCTGGTGAAATAGTCGGCGAAGACCATATCGCAGAAGAGGCGAGTGGCAAGGTGATCGTCTGCGGTGCAAACATCACAGGAGAAGCTCTTCGCAAAGCCGCGGACATCGGTGTACAAGCAGTGATAGTGGGTGGAATTATAGATGCTGACCTCGTGCACTACCTGGGTTATGACATAGGGGTTGCCATTACGGGGCAGGAGAAAGTTCCTACAACGGTGGTAGTGACGGAAGGCTTCGGCATTATTAGGATGGCAAACCGAACATTTCAGCTTCTAAGATCGCTAGAGGGACACAAGGCATCAGTGAACGGAACCACTCAGATTCGAGCAGGGGTAATAAGACCGGAAATAATCGTGCCCGCGGCCAAGTCTAGCGGACAGGAGCCCGATTGTGGCAAAGAGCAGGTATTGGATGTGGGCACGAGGATCAGAATAATACGTGAACCGTATTTTGGACAACTGGGACATGTGACTGCCCTACCCGCAGAGCCAGTGTTCATTGAATCTGGCGCAAGAGTTCGGATTCTCGAAGCCCGACTAGAAAATGGCAAGATCGTATGCGTGCCACGAGCGAACGTAGAAATAATCCAGGGATGACACGTTCCCTGGGGCAACAAGAAGTGAAGAGCTTGAATGTATACAGTGAGTAGTATCCGGTTGAGCAGGTATTTGGTATCTAAGCATCTAACATGTTAGAGGTAGTACTTGAGGAGTGCATTTCCCGGTGTCTGCAGTTCTCAGGAGGTTTTCAACATGCGCACTTCGCTGTCCGTTCTTCTGTTTATTGTATTTTTGGTCTCACCATGCGTCAATCAGGGATGGGCTGAACCGGATACTAAACGGCCAGATCTCAATGCAGCCGTAAAGCCGTCTCTAGTCACCGTTGTGTCGTATGATGCAAAAGGAAACAAACTGGAATCAGGAAGTGGCTTCATTCTTAGAGAAGATGGCCTTATAGCCACTGCTCGGCATATTATTGGCGGCGCGTCGAAAGTAAAAGTCTTCAGGCACAACCAAGCGTCTTGGACGGCGCAGGGACTGGTGGCACATGCGGTAACGCAAGATTTAGCCATACTCAAGGTAGCTGCCAAGGAACTACCAGCATTGTCGATAAGCGATTCCATAGCCCATGGTCAGAAGGCAATCATAGTTGGTTTAGCAGGAAGTGAAGTAGTTGCAAGCGATATAACGGTCACTCCGCGCACACCTCCAAGTGCACCAAGACTCCTCAGAATCCTGGTCCCTGTTCCGGTTGGCTGCATTGGCGGCCCGATATTGAACTTGGATGGTCAAGTAATCGGAATGGCATCGGCTATAAAGATAGGTAACACAGAAGTGGCTTTTGGGGTGCCAATAAAGGCTATAACAGAAAGCATACCTCGAGAGCTAAATGTTATACCTGTCAGCCAATTATCAAACGACAATAACAGCGCGGCGGAATTGCTATTTTTGAAAGGCATTCTTTCGGTACAAGAAGGGGACGTAAAGAACCCTGATATGAAGAAAAAAACAGAGAATGCCCTGGCATTTTTCCTGCAGGCGCTAGAGAAGAAAAAAGACTATGCAGAAGCCAGGTTCTACGCAGGGTATTGTCTAGCCCAGCTGGGTCGCAACGAGGAAGCTCTGACAAGCTATAAAGAGGCAATCAAGATTAGACCGGATTACGCAGATGCATACTTCGGGTTAGGGCTTGTGTATATTGCTATGGACTTAGCACAAGATGCCATTGCAAACTTTGAAGAAGTAGTAAGAATTAACCCGGATCATGCAGATGCGTGGTACAACTTGGCACTGTTGTATGTTCAGCAGGGATGGGCAAAAGAGGCAGTCGAGTGTTTTCAAAACGTAGTGCGCATTAACCCAAATTATTCAGAGGCTCATTACAACATGGGTGTGTGCTATGTGGAACTCGGGAAAAATAAGGACGCTATAGCGAGTTTTAAGCAGGCGCTGAGCATAAAGCCGGATATGGCAGAAGCACAGTTTGGGTTAGGAGTCGCATACTTGAACACCGGAAATGCACAAGATGCCTCTGAAGCCTTTAAGCAGACCATCCGTCTTAAACCAGACTATGCAGATGCTCACTATTATTTGGGAATGGCTTACACAAGACTCGGCAAGACACAAGAGGCACTGGACAGCTATAAGCAGGCTATTCGACTCAACCCCCAAGATGCAGACGCCCACTGTCAGATTGGATTGGTGTACAAGACGCTGGGGAAGACCGAGGAAGCTATCGCAAGTTTCCAGCAGGCGGTAAATGTTAGGCCAAGCTCGGCAGAAGCTCACTACAATCTTGGATTACTGTATCTAGAAAAAACAGACCGAGGAGCAGCCTTGGACGAGTATAAGACCTTAAAGGACTTGGACGCCGAGCTCGCTGAAAAGTTATTTAAGGCCATTTACCCGTAATAAACACAACGGTGGTGAAGGGACTGTCTAAGACTACCGATCACCACCGCTTTCCAGTTATTCCCGACTAGCCGCCTAGCTCAGACGTGTACTTTATCTGCGTTCGCATTGTCTGATGGAATATCGGGAAACTAACCTTGCGTTCGTAATCTCACTCGATATCTTTGACTCTTGCAAAGCACACATCATCGTACCATACCACACCGTGCTCGAAATGATGGTGTAGGTAGACTTTTGCTTTGGCAGCGCCTGCTGGAGCCACGCCTCTACAGGTAATTAACTTCCAGTCATGGCGGTCTATATTCTTCTTGTCTTCGTCGCTCTCCCGACTTTCACCGATGAAGTTTCCGTCTTTGTCCAACCAATAGATGCCCAGTCTAAACCACTCCCAATGAGCCATCAGACGTTGGATCTTCACCCATGCAGAAAGTTGATATTCCTCCCCGGGAATAACAGGTTGTTCGATGACTTGTGCTATCGCTTGATTACCAAGCTTGATACGTGGGACTTTGTGATAGATCTTTTCCCCAGTCTTCGGACTTACTTCGAAACACGCCGGAGGATTCTTACTGAAGTCAATATTGTAGCCTTCGCTAGTCATCATTTGTGAGTGCCGACCTGAATGCCAGGAGAGGGCTGTTACATCATAGATTTCGGGATGTGAACCGCCGCAGACCGTTTCCCAATGCGAACCAACTCCCAACTGATTTTCGGATGGCCCACCAAGTCCTTTCATCTCAAATCCAGCATTCTTGGCCATGTTGAAGCTAGGATTGAGGTAAGCGGTGTATTGAATGTCTGCACCGGGTTTCACAAAGACAGGCTGCTCAAGCGGCTCATACCCTGGAAACTCAATTACAAGGCGGTACCACCCTGAAGAAAGTGATGTAGCTTTGAGCACCCCAACCTCTTCACTAAACAGACTTTTAGGCTTTCCCTTCGGATCGATCAGTTTGGTCCTGTTAGACACCTGTAATAGCACAGGTCTATCTAGATAATCCTTGGCAATGATGGTCAGCGATGAAGGACGCTCTCCCAACTGTTTCACAGGACCCTTACCAGGTGTTATCGAAAAATCATCCAGGACTAATGTGACACCAGGAAATTCACTTTCAGCCGTAATTGTAACGTTCATCAAGGTTTTGCCTGCTAGATACGGATCGATTTCGGTAAGCCTGATTTCATGCTCGACCCAATCACCAACAGGATAATTACGGTCGTACACAACTTTCGTCCGGTCAGCCCCGTAGATGGGGGTACCAGGGGTAGTAGTTACAGAAAGTCTAATATTCTGCCCGCTGGGTACATTTGTCCAGAACTTTAAAGTACTGTTTTGGTCCTTCACGTAAACGTTTGCGATCAGACTAACGGTATTACCAGGGCTGAAAGCGCGTATTGCTAGTTTGCCAGTATGAACGGGATCGGTGACACACCCGAATTTTGCGCCATCCGACTTATCAGCTCTATACCTCCAAGAGCTTGGGCAGACTCCTTCAAAATCGTAAGAACGACTGAGTGCTGGACCTTCTTCTTTGACTGCATCTCTGAATGCAAGCAAACCAGCAGTTGGCTTGAGCGGTCCCTCACCAACCTTGTTGTTCTTGAACAGGTGGTTAGCCAAATGAATGTGTAGAGCGGTGAGGTACTCATTTTCTCTGCCCCACCGAATTGCCTCTCTGACAAAGCCAGGCTTGTCACCAAAACCCCAGCCGTATTCGGTCACCCAAATACCCTTGTGCCCGTCACCATACTCGAGCATGAGGTCACGGATTTCTTGTATCCACTCGCGTCGAAGTGGTTCGCCGTACGGATGAATAGAAACGGCATCGAAATAGTCTTTTCCGCCGGCTTCGTAGATACCCCTGAGAAACCAAGTTTTGCTTTCGAGACTACCCACGACAACGGTACACCCAGGGTCAACTTTGTGGAGGGCAGTGTAGGCTGCTTTCAACACCCTAGTGAACTGTGCTGGGTCGCCGCCATACCATACATCTTGGACCCCGCCGTACTCATCGTAATGAATTATCGGTCCGGCCATACCGTCGGGTTCGTTCCAGATTTCGTAGTAGTCTATGCGATCACCAAAGTGTTTGCCTACTGCTTCTACCCATCTGACATATTCATCCATGTGGTTTGGGCTAACCATAAAGGTGCCGATGAGGTTATCATGCTTTCTATCTCTTAGAATTTTGACAGCTTCTTCGGGAACCTCGCTTGCCCATAAGGGTACTGTGGCTACGTTAAGCAAGACACTGTACCCGTGCTTCAAATGCAGGTTGACCAGTTCGTCGGGCTCACGAAAATCGTATCCCTTGCCCGGCTCTGGTTCGTTGTTCCACCAGCAAGTTCCTACTCTGGATTGCGTACCGCCGTATTTTCCGAGCTCAATGAGCATTTCTTCAAGCCGACCTTCGTCCAAGACTTGTGTACCAAAAATGAAAGGACGATTGAAGTTACTAGCCAGGCAGGCCGGAATAACAAGAACAAGTAAGACACACAAAAGGGCGACCCTCATGAAATAACCTCCGGTATCCAGACAATGTTGCTCTCATGACCAGTTAGACAGGTAGTTACAGTAATCCTTCGTGAACTACTGTACGAAAGGAATGAAAAATGCGACCCGATGTAAGATCACTTAGTCATAGGGGGTTAGCTAGCCGAGACACCGATTCTTTAGTATGGTGTCCAACAATCATCCGCCACGTCGGTGTTTACGGCTCCCAAAAATCGGCTTTTTCAGCAAGGTGAATTAGGCGATCGTTGGCCCGCAGAAAACTGCCATTACAAAGAATAATCCTCTCGATTGCCCCTGAAGCTGACCGGCGCACGAAGACAAGCTCTGCATCAGAACATACATCCCAGTCACGCTGGAAGTAGAGTTTGTGTGTGCTGAGAGAAGGGCTGTCTTCAAGTGGATTCTCCGAGTCCATTGCTATTAAGAGATCCTTTCGACCATCAGTGAGAGTTACCTCGATGGCAACATTCGCCTCGGAGAAACTCTTGCCACTCCGAGTTTGGATGTTAACGCGGCGGACCGAGGCTATGTTAGACTGACATTCGTAGGGTTCTATGATACCAACAAACGTAGTAGCCAGCGGGCTATTTACGCGCCGGTGCGTTATAATACGTGGGACCCAATCCTCCTCGTTCTGCTGATAGCCACCTAGTGATATCCATGCCTCTGCGACATATGCCTCTGCATCCTGAGTGAGATCCGTATATTTGAGATGTACATCTGAGTCAGGGGAAAGATAGTGATAACGGTCTTCGATCTTCCAATCCACACTCCAACCGGGCATTGGAGAAGTATCGCCTTGGAAGTTCCGCATCACGGTTCCATTTGTGAAGTCCTGTACGGGATGGAGATCGAGACCTTGAACAGTTAAGGATCCAAAATGACTACCCATGAATCGCGAATGACTGCTCCCCCCTATGACGCGAAAGACATCGAATACATAGGAATCGCTTGGCGAGACGTCAACCATTACAACAGTACGCTCGTATTGTTTACCTTTTATCATTTCTGGACAAGAAGCTCTAAACGCATTGAAACCCTTACCAAACGCGTGAAGTGTACAGATTCCATCGGCAGCGTATTGACTCCAACCGTCAACCACTACTGTATTATGCGCGGCCGAGATACCGTACCAAGTTGCCTTGTAGGACTGCCAGCCACCGTATTGCACGGGCTTATAACCAAAATCTGGCAAGAGATCCAATCCTTTTGCATAGAGACCTATGTTCATGCCATCGTCGTGGCCATGGCGACCGCCAGAATCGTAATCTATCCATAATGCACGACCTTTGCGTGCTTGGCCAGAACGCAGAATGGCTAAGTGCCATTTGTGTTTGTTAACGCTTGGCGGTTCTTTGATCACGGGACCGACCTTGGAAATGACCTCTTTCACTTGCTGTTGGAATCGGTTTGGATCATCCGCGAATATATCGTATGGTAGTCCTTTCACAGTATTGCCATTACCTTGGTAGAGAAGCTGGACAAAGACGGGATCGCCTGTTAATTTGTAGAGTTCCCAGAAATAAGAGAAGGCCGACGGTGTGAAGCTGAAGCCCTTGGCAAAACTCATGCCAGCATAAGAGGTGTTTCGCAAAGCGAAGTCTTGAGCGTCACCAATGTTTGGGTAATACTGTTGGAAGCACCATGTATCCACGTAGAAGCGGTACATATCTGGGATACGAGGATAGCGCTTGACCATTTCAGAAAGGAAATCATCGCCCACTGAGGCACAAGTCATGAGGAATGACGTCATCCCGGCTACAGCACCAGCTGCGTAGGTCGTTAGACCCTTTTCGCTGGTGACCCCGTCCACTGCGGTCCCGTTCTTGAAGAAGGGATCAATCACTGTGTAAACCTGGTCGCGATTATCAGGCCAGCCGAGAATCATTAGCAGAATGGCTTTGGTAATCTCGGTCTGTGGATAGTTTGATTCGATCCGCCAAGAGTGTGTCAGGGGATCAAGAATGAGCCCATTCTCAATGTTGCGGCGAATGTCTGCTATCGAAGATTTTGGATTGGGAATCTGGTACTGCCTTGCCTTGGCAGACAAGAACTTCACGAGTTCTCCATCACCTTCAATGCCATCGTATATCATGTCATAAGCCATGGCGAGCTGACGAGTCTCAAGGTTTGCATCGTGCCAAATCGTAACATAGCCTGATCCTTGGTTGCTGCGTCCCTCGTAGACGACACCTTGAGTTGCGAAATCGAAAGTGGGGTATAGGTCGGCAACTCGGTCCAATAGCACTGCGCATTTGTGAGCGTATCGCTTATCTCCTGTTAGAACATAAGCATTTGCATATGTGCAAATTGGGGCTAAGACAAGATGACGCCATTGAACATACACCAGGTAGGCTCCGATAAACCTCCAGCGCTTGTTGCCTTCGACATATCCTTCGCCGTCATCAACACCAAACATGTGCAGTGGATCGTTGGGATCTGGGTGGTCGACATTGAATAGGAGCGATTTGTCTGCATTTCCCTGCTGAAAGATGCCTTGCTTATCAAGTCCGCTCTTGTAATAGGCCTCAAAGTCGTTCTTGGGAAACCAGTCACCGCAGTGAGGGCAGATCACCTTCCATGGGCGGTCGGGGTAACCGAACTTCCAGGTATACATTGGCACGCTTTTCTTGCAGGAGGGGCAGTAACCGTCGGACCAAACCATCCAGGAGCGGGTGATAGTGTTTCCGAACATCCTGTCCCAGAGTTCGTCGTCGCTAATCGCTAACATAGCTTCTGCGGACTCTACAACTTTGTTTCGATACTCGACGGCCCAGGGATACTTACTGACATTCGCTCGCGCACGCTCCACCAACTCGGGCGGGTACAAAACGCTCTTACTTTTTGACAATGCGACGCTTGCGAAGCCATTCATGGCGATGATAATTATGATCAAGACGATAATGGAACGTCTCACGACTGCGGTCACCCATGGGTACTGTTCATCCGCTAATACCTTTATTCCTTTGTTTTGTGACCGAAAACGGCGTATGTGATTGTGATGTTACATAGGCCGCACAATCGAGGGGAAAGAACGTCGGTCTAGCCACGCAGCCCTGAAGCGTCGGATATCATTTGATTGCCAAAGGGCATATAACGTGCTATCATGCCTTGGGTGGGTGAGTGGTGCGAGATGGCCGGCCTAGGCCGGCCACTCGAAGACTAAGGCGTTCTCTGGGAAAACCAGCGTCGAACCACAAGTCCACCCATTGCGAAAAGACTTCCTGCAAGACCTAGAAGTGAATTAACCTCGGGTACAGTTGCTGCCACTGGTTCACTGGGCTGCCCGCTGTCCCACGTTGGTGCGGGAGCATATTTCCATCCGTCCCAGCAACCATCCGTGAGGATTCTATCGGTAATGCCGACCATCGACCAACCCCAGGAGCTTTCAGTGTTTGATTTGATCCAGTAGCTCCAGTATCCTGCGGTCATCCATCCTTCTTGATAGTGGTCATCTGGATCAGCGGCATAACCGGTCTCGTTTGTACCTGGTACATAAGTAAACCCATCTCCGTCCAGGTCATAACCCAATCCAAAAACGACGGTTGGCCCACAGTAATTCTCAAACAGCCGAGGATCAGCCATCTTGATTGCGTCGAGCATGGTTCTGCCGGTTGCTGTCCCATCCCACCTAAATCCCCATGCTAACGAAACGGGATGCTTTCCATCGTACCAATCGATCACCAGAGCTGCCTGATTACCTCCGCTGCCGACCCAAAACTGGATGTCAGCGAACGTGAAGGCACTTGCCGCTGTCGGTATCGCGGCAAGTAGTGTTAGCATTACTAACACTCTTTTCATTTCTCGTTACCTCCTTTTTCACGTGTTGTTTTCTAGAGGCTATGGAGACCCGACAAATCCAAGAGCCTCTAAGCGTTGGTATTAACTGCCAAGACTGCTTTCGAATACTGCGTGGGAAGTGGGCATTGGCGTGGTAAGTTCGCGTGTCAGTTGTTGGTGCTAAGCAGTGCCACGGGATGGTGCGAGACGACATGCTGGCGGACGATGCAACAAGCGGTTGTTTGCCAAATATGCAGCGGTATAAACCGAAACGGGCTCCTCGCCCACTTCGGATATTGTTTTGGGCAGGAGCCCGCATTACGCTCGGTGTAATGAACACTCCCAACACCTTTGCCTCCGAAGATGTACAATGGAACTTCAGTCAGGCAGGTCTTCTGGCTTCCGGATCACCCTACCCCGACCCCTTCCCACAACACCCTTTGAGCTTCTCGGTGCTGCAGTGGATACGATCGTTCGTCCCCGGTTACAGCGGCGGGCCCGCGACGGATTCACACCGTCTTCCCTCTTAGTCCCCTGTTCGGGCAGGGGACACCTGACTGCGTCGCTATTAAGTTGTGTGAGATTTATTCTACAATTGGTTGCTTGAGAAGTCAATACCCTAGATTCCTGGGTAACGTCAAATGTTCTGCACAGCACTAGAAGATGGACATCATGCTTCAAGAGTTTATTCTGTCTCGTCGAGATGGCATGGAGACTAGGGGTAATGTTATAGATTTTCTCTTGTAGGTCATTTTGCAACCTAGAGCTGTGTTACTTATTTACTTATAATACTGTATAATACTTGACTGTTAGACGGCTTATGGTACAATTATTATGTTAGTAGGCTGGTGAATTGGAGAGAAACAAGAAACAAATCGCAACCATGTAGTGGCAGCTGTGAAGCGTCGTTCTGTCTGTACCTTGGTCACCCGAACGGCGTGGAGCTAATGGTGAAACCGACCACGGCACATGTTGGTGTGTGTCGGTTTTTTTGCTATATGTGGGTAGGCAGTTTAATTGGGTACGCCCAGCCAAGTTGTTGCGAAGGACAACCTGACATCGGGCGATAAGGCTACCTCATTCATCAGCGGTAGTAGTCTCGAAGAAGGATAAATCAGCCCTGGATCACATCTAATGACAAGCTCTGCAAGTATTACTGCGGTTATGACTGCAAAGACAGAAGTCAGAGCTCGCTACATCGATACTGGTCATCTGACGAAAACACCCTTTGATGTAACAATGGAGAATGCACAGGGAAGGAGCAAGTGCCATGTTTGCAGTAACAAAGGGTTTTGGAATACTGCTGACTATTTGGACAGTCGCGGCATCGTGCTGGGCGGTTCCAACTGCGGTTGAGGACTATTATTTCACATCCCACAAACAAACTCTTAATGTACCTGCGCCAGGCGTATTGGGAAACGATAGTGGTGGTTCGCTGGCTGCTTCTCTTGTAACTGATCCAGCGCGGGGCAGCGTAGAGCTGAACCCTGACGGCTCATTTGTATACACGCCTCTCGACGGTTTCTTAGGTGCGGACATATTTGGATACGAAGTCACAGACGGCTCGAGAACCGCGAGAGCAATGGTAGTCATTGCGTGCACACATGGCGTAAATTGTAAAGCCTTCAGTGGGATAGCCGCCGGACTCTACCACTCTATCGCGCTTAAGTCAGACGGCACAGTCTGGACGTGGGGAGACAACCAACATGGCCAACTAGGGGACGGAACGGCTACAGACAGAACCACTCCTGTGCAAGTGCAGGGTTTAACTGGAGTAGTAGCGATAGCAGGAGGAAGCTATCATAGCCTCGCACTGAAGTCTGATGGCACGGTTTGGGCATGGGGAAGCAACTCGTCCGGTCAGTTAGGCAATGGAACGACTACGAAATCATATACTCCTATGCAAGTGCAGGGTTTAACTGGAGTAGTGGCGATAGCTGCAGGAGGCAAGCATAGCCTCGCACTGAAATCTGATGGCACGGTTTGGGCATGGGGAAACAACTCGTACGGTCAATTAGGTGATGGAACGATTACAAACTCATCCACTCCTGTGCAATTACAAGGACTAACTGGAGTAGTGGCGATAGCAGGAGGATACTACCATACCGTTGCGCTCAAGCAAGACGGCACGGTTTGGGCATGCGGAGACAACTCGTACGGTCAGCTAGGTAATGGAACGACTACAAACTCATCCACTCCTGTGCAAGTACAAGGACTAACTGGAGTAATGGCGATAGCAGGAGGAAGCTATCATAGCCTCGCGCTGAAGTCTGATGGCACGGTTTGGGCATGGGGATACAACTGGTACGGTCAGCTAGGTAATGGAACGACTACAAACTCATCTACTCCTGTGCAAGTACAAGGACTAACTGGAGTGGTGGCGATAGCTGGAGGAGGCTATCACAGTCTCGCGCTGAAGTCTGATGGCACGGTTTGGGCATGGGGAAACAACTCGTCCGGTCAGTTAGGCAATGGAACGACTACGAAATCATATACTCCTATGCAAGTGCAGGGTTTAACTGGAGTAGTGGCGATAGCTGCAGGAGGATACTACCATACCGTTGCGCTCAAGCAGGATGGCACGGTTTGGGCATGCGGAGACAACTCGTCAGGCCAGCTAGGCCAAGGAGGACCTATCAGTGATTACCAGTCGGCTCCGATACAGACGAAGCCTTGTATAGACGTAATAGCCACAGCTTGCGGGTGGGTTTGCACCGCAGCATTGAAATCAGATAGCACGGTGTGGACGTGGGGAAGCAACTCATCCGGTCAGTTAGGTGATGGAACGAATGTAGACAGATCAACTCCTGTGCAGGTGCAAGGTTTAACTGGAGTAGTGGCGATAGGAGGAGGAGGCGAACATAGCCTCGCACTGAAGTCTGATGGCACGGTTTGGGCATGGGGAAGCAACTCGTCCGGTCAGTTAGGCAATGGAACGACTACGAAATCATATACTCCTGTGCAAGTGCAGGGTTTAACTGGAGTAGTGGCGATAGCTGCAGGAGGCAAGCATAGCCTCGCACTGAAATCTGATGGCACGGTTTGGGCATGGGGAAGCAACTGGTACGGTCAGCTAGGTGATGGAAAGAGTAGTCCTTACCGAATAATTCCTGTGCAAGTGCAGGGTTTAACTGGAGTAGTAGCAATAGCAGGAGGAGGCGAACATAGCCTCGCACTGAAGTCTGATGGCACGGTTTGGGCATGGGGAAGCAACTCGTCCGGTCAGTTAGGCAATGGAACGACTACGAAATCATATACTCCTATGCAAGTGCAGGGTTTAACTGGAGTAGTGGCGATAGCTGCAGGAGGCAAGCATAGCCTCGCACTGAAATCTGATGGCACGGTTTGGGCATGGGGAGACAACTGGTATGGTCAATTGGGTAATGGGACGACTACAAACAGATTCACTCCTGTGCAGGTGCAAGGTTTAACTGGAGTAGTAGCAATAGCAGGAGGATACTACCATACCATTGCGCTCAAGCAGGACGGCACGGTTTGGACGTGGGGATACAACTGGTATGGTCAGTTAGGTGATGGAACGAGTAGTCCTCATCGAATAACTCCTGTGCAAGTCCAAGGACTGACTGGAGTAGTAGCAATAGCAGGAGGATACTACCATACCGTTGCGCTCAAGCAGGACGGCACGGTTTGGACGTGGGGAAGCGACTCATACGGCCAGCTAGGTGACGGGCGATTATTAAACTTCCCGATGGCTCTCCCGCTACGTTGTCCATTAGGCTATCTGAGTGTGACGATTCAACCGCAAACAGCGGCTGACTCCGGCGCGAAGTGGCGGCGTGTTGGCACGACAGAATGGTTTGGTAGCGGATACGTCGAGGCAGGGGTGCGTGCAGGCAGCCACGAGGTAGAGTTCAATAACATACCCTGCTGGACGAAGCCGGGTAACCTACTGGTGAACGTCAACGAGGAAGAGCTTACTACTGTGACTGCAACTTACGCATACACAGGACTCCCTGAAACCCAGATATCCATTGGGAATGGAATGGGTTCCTGGCACTACCCTCTCGCCACGTCGTGTCACGACGCCCGGGTTCAAACCATCTATACAGCAAGCGAAATAGGATCTCGATGCACGATTGAGGCACTTGCGCTAGATGTGACCACTCTGCCGGGACAGACCATGAACAACTTCACCATCAGGATGAAGCACACTGATCTGAGTGCATATCCTTCTTTGCCTGTGTGGGAGTTGGAAGGGTGGACCACCGTCTACCAAGCAAACCAGAGCATAACATCGACAGGGTGGAAAGAGTTCGAGCTTCAGACGCCGTTTGATTACAACGGAGTCCAGAATCTGATGGTGGACATTTCGTTCAACAACACGAGCTACACTAGGGATGGTATGTGCAGATATACAGCCACCACTGTCAACCGCTCGATTTGCTATCGCACGAATAGCGGCTATGGCGATCCTCTGGGTTGGTCTGGCAGAGTGCCAACGCCGAATGACTCCGTAAACATTCCAAACATCCGGATTAAAGTTCAGGGTACTGAACCTCCCGTTTCGGCTGCGATAGGCAACGCAAAGCTTTTGCAAGACGGGACAATGGTCCAGATCACTGGAGCAATAGTATCTGCCGCATGGGAAGACTTCTTCTACGTCGAAGAGGAGGACCGCAGCAGTGGCATACGGGTAGAGCAGAGTTCGAATAGACTTACACCGGGCACAAAGGTAGACGTGACGGGTTCGATATGGGCAGATGAGAACGGTGAGTGCTTCATTAGAGCATGGTCAGTGAGTCAGGGCGGCGCTGGCAATGTTGATCCACTTGGTCTTGCCAACGTGGCTTTGGGTGGAGGAGCCTGCGGGCTGCAAAATGCTTGCTGGGGATGGCTGTTGGTGCGTGATGAAACTGGCAAGCTCATGCGTGTTCGAGGAGAGATGCCGGGTCTGAACAACATCGGCTTGTTAGTGAAGACATGGGGGCGGTTCACAAAAACCAGCGATACCACATTCGAGCTAGATGATGGAAGCGGGGCAATTGTCAAGTGCGTTGTTCCAAGCGGAGTATCGCTTGATTCGGCGTGGACATATGCAACGGTTACCGGTATATCCTCCTGCGAAAGAGTTGGGAATGAAGTGCGGCCTCTACTGCGTGTGCGAACTCAGAGCGACATAGTCCCCTATTGATCTGCCGGTATCGAATAAAATCAAAGCCCCTGGGATGCGGAATCTGGTAGGGGCTAATGGTGTAGTCCTCATGTACTAAGCGGTTTGGTGTGCTGAACTCAGTGCGGGCGTTTATCCGCTCTCATCAACGGCTGGCGACTCTTAGTAAACCTGCTATAGCGGACGCCGCTTTGTAGAAAATAAAGCTTTCTTAACACGAGCACCAAGGTATCTACCCATGAGCTGCCTTCTGCGCGTATTCTTTTAATAAGCTGACATAAAGCTTGTAGTCCTTTAATGAGACTTCCGGCGGAGTCTGATGGTCACAAGAAGGAATGTATCCTCCTTGTTTCATGACAGGAAGTAGGCGCTCGAATTCTTGACGTATTCGAGCTTCACCGAGGTGCATGACCGTTTTATCAAATGCGCCCATCATGCGGAGACGCGGATGCCTCTGACGAATAGCAACTATGTCCACCCCGGCCATTCGCTCCAGTGGCACGAAGCCCTGAACGCTGACGTCTTCGAACCAACTCACCAATTCTGTAACATTCCCGTCCGTGTCAACAAACGGAATCGTCCTATGCTCTAATAGTGTCGGAATGATCTGTCGATAGTAGGGCGCCATGAACTCATCAAATTGCGATTTGGAAATCATTGGGCCATGATTATATGACATATCTTCAGCAAATGTCAGAAAGTCCGGGGTACAGATCTTGTAGACCTGCTCCAGCACTCGAAGATTGAAGGCGAGAAGATCGTCGTTCATTTCCTTGATCAAATCTGGCTGGTCGTAGAACGCATATAGGTGTCCTTCGATTCCCAACAGCCTTCTCGGAAACCAGAAGAATCCATCGAGCGAGATCCAGATTACAGTATCACCGACAGCTTGGCGCTTTGCCCACTCGGCAATCACTTCCGCATTAAAGGCATTCTCAGGGTAAAGATGTGGCTTGAGGTCTAGATAGTCTTCACGGCTAGATACATATCCCTGGCCATGCCCTTTTGGCGGAGGAATTGTACTCGACACCGGGGATATCCAGTACTGATGGTGCATGTCTAGTCCGAAATACTCGAAAATGGCATCGTGATCTAAGCCTGCTGGCAGTCCCTCTTCTACAAATCTGGCAAGAGTCTTGTCCCACCACACTGCCCACTCTATGACAGGTAGCCGGTCGACAGGCTGAAAGTTTAGAGTTCTGATAAATCTTTCTCGGTTAGTCATCGTCTCTACCTCTTCGGGCACTGAATCAGCCATGCTTTCGTTCGCTATTTTACAAGATGGATAACGCATATGGGAATGATCATGATTGATTCACGTAATCCTAGCAGTTGGTAATCGGCGTTTGCTCGATCAATTGCTAACTTGACGAGCAGGAACTGTATTTCGAACAGGAAACATCCTGGTGCAATTCTAAGTGAGGTCGGAATTTTGGAGAAGAAGCTTGAGCTAGTTCTTCTCCACTACATCACTCAGCCGAACGGAGACTATTTTTGAAACACCAGGCTCTTGCATTGTGACACCATACAGAATGTCCGCAGCTTCCATCGTTGCCTTGTTGTGAGTAATGACAATCATCTGTGAATTCTGGGCAAAGTCCCGCATCATTTCGGCAAACCGTTCTACATTTGCTTCGTCCAGTGGAGCGTCTACTTCGTCCAGGACACAGAACGGGCTTGGACGGACGGAGATAAGCGCAAACAACAAAGCTGTTGCAGTAAGAGCTCTTTCGCCACCGGAAAGCAGTTGGAGATTTTGGCGTTTCTTGCCAGGCGGTTCAACAACAATCTCGATCCCGCTCTCAAGAATGTTTTCTGGTTCGCTAAGAATCAGTTCTGTCTTCCCACCGCCGAACAACCGCTGAAATATTCTAGTAAAGTTTTCCTGTACAGCCGTGAACGTATCCATGAAGATCCCCCGAGTGCTTTCATCTATCTCCCGGATAGCGTCCACGAGTTTCTGCTTTGCATCGAGCAGGTCTTGGCGCTGGGCATTTAGGAACTCGTACCGCTCAGAAAGACGGGCGTATTCCTGCACTGCACCGGTATTCACCTCTCCCATCGCGCGTATTTCCCGGCGAAGCCGTGTGACTTCCGTAGCGGCGCCATGCTCGGTTTGAGGCGGCTCACGACGAAGGGCATCCTCTGCGGTTATGTCATATTCTTCAAGCAACCTGGCAGTAGTCTGCCCGATCTGCATGTCTAGGCGGGCTTCTCTAAGCTCACAGGCATGAATCCTCTGGATAAGATTCTCCTTGCTCTGCGAGGCCTCTTTCATACGATCAGTTACCTCGGAGCTAGCAGCCAAAATCGTTTGTTTTGTTTTCCGCCACTGTTCGGCATTAGTACTGCTTTGCTGGCAGGTTGCACGAGCTTTCTCCAGTTCTGCTGTCAACTCTTCGATGAGTCTTGACGTCTGCTCCTTTTCCTTCAGAGCATTCTTGAGCTGTTCACGTTTTCGTTGGATTTCGGATACAGCTTCTCGAACCGCAGACTCAGAATTCTGGATCGTCTGCTGCATACTAAGCCGTCTCTGCGTGAGAGACGCTAGTTCCACGTTTATGGCACTTATCTGCGCGCTGACCTCGTCGTAGCGCTCCTGAAGCTCCCGCAGCTGTTTTTCGGTTTCGCTCATTAGGCTATCAAGATCGACATTCTGCTTGTCTGCGTTTTCAATCGCTAGTGTAAGTGCTGCCTGCGATTCCAGAGCCTTTCGCAAATTTCCCTCGACGTCGTCACGCTCCGCTCGCAAGTCTTCTGTTTCAGACTTCAGGCGTTTGACTTCACGCGAGGCAAACTCAAGCCGGCGCTCTCTCTCGAGGATCGACATTCTGCACTTTGTATCAGCGTCTTCGAGCTGAGATTGCTTTGCAGATAGGCTTTCGAGCTCCTCCTGAAGAGCGGCAAGACCTCTCTCGCCTGCAGAAATGCGCTCGTCTAAGCCTTTCACATCTGCAGTCAGAGCTTCTATCTCTTGCTTTCTACCCAGAAGGTTGGCTGTCTTGCCAACCGCATGACCTCCCGTCATAGCGCCACTGGGATACACGATTTCGCCTTCGAGGGTTACTATCTTGTTCCAACCTATGATAGCCTTTGACACGTAAATAGCGGAGTCTATGTCTTGTGCAATCAGGGTCTTACCTAGGAGAGAATCGATGGCCGGGGCATACTTCTTATCAAATTTGATAAGCTCATTTCCCAGTCCCAGAATGCCGTTCTTACCCACTACATCCCGAAGTGCTGGAGAGGCAGTGAATCTCATCATATTCAAGGGAAGGAACGTAGCACGTCCGGCCTTGTGCTGTTTCAGAAACGCGATCGCTTCCTTGGCTTCTCTTTCAGTATCGGTGATGATATCTTGGAGACTGGAGCCTAGTGCAACCTCATAGGCCGTCTCGTAGCCCTTCGGAACTCTGATGACATCTGCAACAACTGCAAAGTCGCCTTTGATCTGGCCATTCTTGGCAGCTGCCATGACGGAACGGACACCTTGGAAGTAGCCTTCTTTGGCCTCCTCCATTTCCAGCAGAGTCTTGAGTCGAGACTGCTTATCTACTCGTACACGGCCGAGTTGCGCTAGATCCTCAGTAGCTTTCCGAACTTCTGACTGTTTATCAGTCAAGAGAGCATGCAGATCAGCCATTGCCCTGGTGATCTTGGCTAATTCGGATTTGGCATCCTCCAGTTCTTTCTCAGCATTCGCACGCTCAGCCTCTGCTTTGGACAGGGCTCGTTCTGCCTCGCTCAACTCTTGAGATCGACGACGGAGAAGGTCTTGCAGGCTTTGGATTCTGGTACTGAGATTCGCAAGCTCGTTCCGCTGGGCAGCAAGTTGTTTTGCAAGCTCGAGGTATTCAGCCTTCTGCTCTCCTGCCTCACGGGACACAAAGGCAATCTTTTCCTCTATGGCCTTGAGGTCAGCATTCTTGGCAGTAAGCCGTTCCGATAGCTCAGTTTCCTCCGCGGTTGCTTCTTCGTGTTCGGAGGACACACCTGTTCTCTGGGCCTCAAGCTGGGCGATACGCGCCTCCAGTTGAGCGATCTCATCGGTAAGCAGATCCTCGGTGCGCTTAGCCGATTCATGTCTTTGGGTATTTAGGGCGAGCTGGCTCTCTGTTCTTTCCGCATGTGTGAGGTTTTCCTGATGCACGGACTGAAAACGCTCGACCTGAGCATCGGCATTTGCCAAGTCCACTGCCAGGGCTGATTTCTCCTCCTCCAAGGCAGCAAGTAGAGCGTCGGCATCTTCAATGGCTTTGCGATTGGCTTCTATCTCCTCCCGCGTGTTCTGCAGTTCCAATGTGAGTCGCTGAAGGTCGCCCACTAAAATACCTACTTCGATCTCGCGTAGTCGAGAAACCAGGTCCAAGTACCGCTTGGCAACCTCGGCCTGCTCACGCATCGGTTCAATTTCAGTTTCGATTTCGGAAATGATGTCGTTTACGCGAGTGAGATTCTGCTGAGTGGAATCCAGCTTGCGTTCGGCTTCTTTTTTTCGATGGCGGTACTTCTTGATACCGGCGGCTTCATCGAAGAGAGCACGTCGTTCTTCGGGCTTTGCGGATAGGATGGCATCTATTTCCCCTTGGCTGATAATGGAATAGGCCTCATGACCGGCGCCTGTATCCATGAAGAGTTCGCAAATGTCCTTGAGGCGGCAGGGGCTTTTGTTGATGAAGAACTCGCTTTCGCCCGAGCGGTATGCGCGGCGGGTAACGGTTACTTCGGAGAACTGAATTGGCAGGCGGCCACTGGAATTGTCTATGGTCAGAGAAACTTCTGCCATACCCACAGGACGCCGCTTGTCCGTGCCAGCGAAAATGACGTCCTGGTATTTCTCACCGCGGAGGGCTCGCACGTTTTGTTCGCCTAGAACCCAGAGTATTGCATCGGAAATGTTGCTTTTGCCGCTACCGTTTGGGCCGACTACTGCTATGACACCAGGAGTAAACACAACCTCGGTACGGTCGGCAAAACTTTTGAACCCCTGGATTTCCAGTTTCTTGAGTATCATGCGCACCCTGACTCCTACCTAAACCATAGAAAGGTTAGCATCCGAAGGCAGGAGGTGTCAAGGCGGTTAGTTCACCGAAATCCGACTACCTTGGGCGTCTTTGGTGATTTCGATACGAGTAGGGAAAGCATCACGGAGTTCATCGATGTGGGTGATAACGAGTATCAATTCAAAGTCGTCTTTGATGCTATTTATTGCATCCACCAACTTCTCACGACCTTTGCCATCCTGGGTGCCAAATCCCTCGTCTATTATAAGGGTTTGAAGGCGAGCACCTGCCCTTCTTGCCAGGAGCTTGGACAACGCGATTCTCAAGGCGAAATTGATTCGAAAAGCCTCGCCACCACTGTAAAGCTCGTAACTCCTTGTGCCCATGTCGTCACTTACCCGTATGTCTAGAGTTTCAGCAGTGCCGCCAGTTTTCTTGTCGCGTACTGTTTCGAAGGCAATCTTCATTGCGTTATCGGTCATTCGCCCCAGGAGACGATTTGCTTCCTCTTGGATTTCAGGGATCGTGTTTTCTATGATTAGAGCTTGGACACCCTTCTTCCCAAAAGCTGAGACCAGTTCGGCATAAACATTCTTATCACGCCTAGCTTGCTCCAGGGCTTTTCGTTTCTGAGCAACTTCACTCTTAAGCTCCTCGCAGCGGTTCAAGTCCCGCTGGAGCGTGGATATCCGGCCTATTAATTCCTGGTCGGTCTGGCGTAGAGTCTGCAAGGAGTGGCTTGCCTCTTGTAGTTCAGTCCTGACGGATGGTAATTCAACAATGGCGGACTGCAACGCCTTGACCGACGCTTCATATTCCGATATTGATTTCCGGCGGGCAGTGATCAGGCTCTCGGTGTTTGTCAGATTAGTCTCATCAACAGGAAGATTCTGCTCGGCATGGCGGAGGGCAATAGCTCGTGATTCATATTCTTTCAAGCTCTCGAGTTGTTCCTTCAATTTGCGATGGGTGTCACAATCATAACCGAGGGCAGCGATTTTGGAAACGACATCTGCTAGCTGAGCCCGTGCTTCGTGAGCGTAGTCCTCAGATCTAAGTTTTTCTAACAGAGTATTCAAGCGCGATTGGACATCCGGCAACTGTTCCCGGTATTTTTCTGCCTGGAAAAGTACTTGTTCTGCTTGAGCGAGACGATTGCGGATTGCTAGCCCGCCCTTGAGCTCTGACTCTATCTTGTCCAGGTCGGTCTGCGCAGCGTCCCGCTTCTTCTTTGAATCGACGCCACCAGCTCGAGTTTCTTGCAGTTGCTTATCAATATCGGCAATCTGACGTTGGTAGTCGTTAACAATCTCCTGATGCTTGGCTTCACCTAGGTCGGTATGGCAAACCGGACACTTTGCGCCCGGCTCAGCCAGCAACCGCAGTTTCTCTTCCAAATCGGCTTTAATTCTGAGCAGCGTGTCATTTTGCGTCTTCAGACTGCTCCAGCGCTCGGATTCCGCCGTTATAACCTGCTGAAGCTCGGTACGCCGAGCATCCAGCTTATTTAGCTCTGCTACCTGCTGACGTAGTATGGCAGCTTCCTTCTCAATTCTAGCTGCTTCATCGATTTTTGATTGAAGCTCTGCTACTTCCTTGGACAGCGAACTTCGTTCAAGGTCGAGTTGGTGCTTCTCCGCGATGATTCGACGTTCAATCTCGGCCTTGCAGCGCTCAAGTTGGTTGAGTTCGTGAAGGTTATTGTCTAACTGTGCGACCTGCTCCTGCACCGACCGTAGTTTTGCCAAACCAGCCTGTATATCATTTCTCTGCCGCAGGATTTCACGCTGGGCATTGACACGTTTTCCCTGTTCTATGAACTGTTCTTCAAGGCTTTCGATTTCCTTTTGGCAGGATGCTATTTGTTGGTTCAGTTCGTTAATGCGGTTCGCAGTCTCTTCCAGCTTAGCCTTTTTTGTCTGGAGTTCGTGGAGTTTAGTTTCAACCTCACAAATATCAGACGCCACCCTTTCACGCTCCGATTGCGCAGTGGACATTTCCGTCTTCCATAGCTGCTCATTTGCCAGCTCTTGCTCTATATGAACTATCTCTCTTTCCAGCTCTTGGGCGCGCAGTTCCATCTCATTCCGACGATCCTTTGCCTTCTGTTCGAGCACATCGTAGCGACTGAGATCGAGGATGTCGGCGAGTATCTTCTTACGGTCAGCAACGGTTTGCTTCGCAAACTCATCAGCTCGCCCCTGTTGAATATAGGCAGAATTGATAAACGTCTTGTAGTCCATGCGGAGGATACGCTGAATAATCCGGGCTGTATCCCTAATACCTTGGCCTGTCAAGGGCCTCCATACAAGCTTCTGTGTAGAGATAGTGGAATGATCTAGTGAATCGGCGGTATCTAACTGCTCATGTAATATCTCGTCCGCATTTTCAGCTATATACAGTTCCCACACATTACCAGAGGCACGCTTGCTACGACCTCGAATGACACGATAAACATCATCGCCAAGACGGAAATCAAATACAACGCGCATCTCATCCGCACCAAGTCGAATCAACTCATCGGCTGGCGCGCGTGCTTCACCCCACAGCGCCCATGTGATGGCGTCCAGTAAGGCAGACTTGCCGTTACCGTTGTCACCGGAAAGACAGGCTAGCCTGAGTCCAGTAAACTCCAATGGCGTCACCTGGTCGCCATAACTCATGAAGTTTCTAAGCTCTAGTCGTATGGGAATCATTGTCGTAGCCTAGATATACACATAACGGTCTATATTACCTGCTCCTCTGCAAGCAGTTCATCCATGAGTGGGCGGGCATACTCGATAAGTTCAGCCTTTCTCTTTCGAAGTTCTTCGCTGCTATCAATGTACATTTCCAATGCTTGAATAGGCTCGAGAGACTCGCTGAGCAGTCTATTTCGAACTGACTGTGTAGTGCGAATTACGTCCTGAGCTACGGAGACAACCGTATGTGCCTTGGAGAGCGCGTTTCGTATATCCGCGTCGCGAACCAGTGGAAGTCTATCCTGACTTATGGTGTACTTGACCTTTACAACTGCATTTTCAACCTGCGCCTTTTCGATCTCGCGAACGATTCGCTCCGTGGGCTTATCGACATCGGCATCAACTTCGATATCTACAAACCTGCGGGTTGGGATGGGCACAAACTCGTAGGTGGTAGCTCCTTTTGCAAGCTCAACAAGGACAAACCCTTTGTCCTCATTGCACTCACTAAAGTCGGTTCGTTCGATACTCCCGGAATAGACAACCGGCGGTTGGCCACGTTTGTTGAGGTCTTGAAACTTATGAATATGACCCATCGCAACGTAGTCGAACGCTGGATTCGCGACAGTACTGACTAGTACTTCCGGCTCGGCAACATTCAGATATCCGCCCTGGGAGCTAACCTTGGCATTCTTGATCCAGAAATGCGCCATAAGCACGGAGGGAATTGTGGAGTCAAGTTGCCTAGATAGATAGCCAATATAGTCGGCGTATTTCTCGACCATTAGGTCTGTGGTCTCTTGTATCGTTTTATTTCGGAGTTGCTCCCGAGACAAGACATTGCTCCGAAGGAGGTATGGAATTCCTGCGACTTGGAAGGGCCCTGCCTTTGTATCCAGCTTTATGACTTCGGGACTCGTGATGACGTATACATTGTCTATTGCCAGGGTTCGGTAAATTTCGATTGCATTGGCGCGGCCTTTAGCGTTTGGGAGATCATGGTTACCAGTGATCATTACCACAGGGACACCTGCGTCTGTCAACCGTCGGATGCACGAAGCAAACTCACGCTGATGGGTTTGGCTAGGATCACGAGATTTGTAAGCGTCGCCGGCAAAAAGAGCGGCATGGATGCCAGCAGCCAGAGCCTTGTCTATAGCAGCGTTGAGCGCATTCCGGAAATCCGTCAGTCGAGTATTCAGACCGGTTGTGGGATCGGTTTTGCCATATCCCTCTATGCCAAAGTGAACATCGGCAAAATGCATGATGCGGATCGAATTCATGTGTGTGCCCAAGTAACCCACGTAGTCATAGGAACACAGTCTCCCGGCAAAGTTGGTAAGGCAGGCCGGGTAGTCATATAGATATTTTCCCTGGAGAATTATAACAGAATCAAGCATTGTTATCTATAGAATCGTGGTGTCACCCACAGAAACGAGAATCACGAGATAAATACGAAACTCGGGAACGATGATTTTGCCTTTAGCGTACAGATACGACTCGCTAATCAGCTGAATCAACCAGCAATAGAGTAAGTTTACAGAGAATGTTGGCAGGGAATACACGTAGTGATTTCAGCAAAATACGGGAGAAGCGATGAAATGGAGATACTGGTGCTTTTTGATAGTAAGGGTGGACACACCTACGAACTGGCAAAGGCGGTGGCGCAAGGAATTGAACAGATAGAGGGAGTGAAAGCAAGGATTCGGTATCCAAGAGAGACAACCCCAATAGAGGTAATCCGGTCTGAACAAGCTTGGTCTGAATTCTATGACTTTAAGATACGCGAACTGCAAGAAGTGACCATGGACGACATGGCAGAGACTGACGGCCTCGCAATGGGTTCTCCTACCAGGTTTGGTAACATGACGCCTGCACTCGGTAATTTTATAGAAAGTCTGGGGCCTTTGTGGAGCAGTGGCGTCTTGGTTGGAAAACCAGCTGGAGTATTCTGCAGCACCTCGTCTATGCACGGTGGAAACGAAATGACTTTGATCTCCATGATGATTCCCCTGATGCACCTGGGATACATAATAGTTCCTGCGGGTTACACTATTCCAAGTGCGGGAAAGACCACCCGCGGTGGCACTCCGTATGGACCAACCAGTGTGTCGGGCATTGGAGAAGTAAGTTTGACCGATGACGAACGTGCCATATGTCTGGCTTTTGGCAAACGATTGGCTGAAGTAGCCATAAAGCTCAAGGGATGAGGATGCTATGACTCTTGTGACCAGTAAAGAACTCGTGACACAGGCGCAGGCTGAACATTATGCGGTGGGAGCATTCAATGCAATTAATATGGAGACAGGCCAGGCCATAGTTACCGCAGGAATCGAAGAGAATGCCCCGCTTATTATTCAGGTGACGCAGACGACCCTAAGGTATACGGATCCCGAAGAAGTGTCCGCGATTCTCCACATACTCGCAGAGCGTGCACCGATTCCAATCGCGCTTCACCTGGACCACGGACGAACCTTCGAGACAGTGATGCGGTTTCTGAAGCTTGGGTTCACTTCTGTAATGATTGACGGATCTCTACAGCCTGATGGTAAGACACCGAGAAGTCTTGAAGAAAATGTAGAGTTGACTCGCAAAGTTGTCGAAGCAGCCCATGCGCTGGGGGTAACAGTCGAAGGAGAGATAGGCACGCTTGGGCAGATCGGCGTTAGTGAAACGGCGCTAACCGACCCTGATCAAGCGGCCGAGTTTGTAGAAAACACTGGGGTTGATATGCTTGCGGTTGCTATTGGCACGGCACACGGTTTGTACAGAGGTACACCAGTCATAGACATAGATAGGGTAAAGGCGATTAGCAAGAAAGTTGGAGTTCCACTTGTCATGCATGGAGGTACAGGAACCCCAGATGAAATGGTACGTGCGGCGATAGAAGCTGGGATTGCGAAGGTCAATATTGACACCCAAATCCGTATAGCCTTTTACGAGGCTGTTAAAGATACAGTTTACGCGACGGAAAGGGCGCACGAAGAAAGCGACAAGAAGGGCGAACCACGCAAGTATGACATTCGATCCATACTGGGACCGGCTCGAGAAGTTATGACGGCGGCGGTCGCGGATCGCATCCGAGTGTTTGGCGCTGCGGGAAGGGCGGGCTAGTCATATGGCACTAGAGGAATCGCTGACTCGAACAAAAGAAGACTTGATTGCCATGTACCAAATGATGTTGCTGATTCGGTCGTTTGAGGAGAAGACTCCCGAACAGTATGCGAAAGGCAAGATTGGTGGTTTTCTGCACTTATACTCGGGGCAGGAGGCTGTGGCAGTTGGATTTATCTCCGCTCTGGGAGAAGATGATTATGTGATTGGAGCGTATAGAGAACATGGTCAATGCATTGCAAAGGGGACAGATCCGAAGTTCGTGATGGCGGAGTTATTTGGCAAAGTAACTGGTGTTTCCAAAGGCAAAGGCGGATCAATGCACATGTTTGATGTCAAACGCGGTTTCCTCGGGGGACACGGTATTGTTGGCGGTGGAATGCCACTTGCTATAGGAGTGGGTCTAGCTATCAAGTACCGAAAGACTGATCAGGTATGCGTTTGCTTTTTCGGTGATGGAGCTGTAAACGAAGGTGCGTTCCACGAATCGCTCAATATGGTAGCGTTATGGGATCTCCCAGTGATATACGTGCTCGAGAACAATTTATACGGCATGGGTACTGCTGTCTATCGCGCGTCTTCCATACCCGATCTGATAAAGCGCGCAGCCTGTTACGATATAGAACTGGAGCAGGTTGATGGTATGGATGTACTTGCCGTGCGAGAAGTGGCAGATCGTGCTGTGCGCATTGCGCGTGAAGACAAGAGGCCGAGATTTATCGAGGCCATAACCTATCGTTTCCGAGGCCACTCCATCTCGGACCCAGGCACATATCGAACAAAAGAAGAAGTTGATCAATGGCGAAAGCGCGATCCCATAACCCGGATGGAGCAATACCTGAAGGAAAACCGGATGGTTACTGATAAAGACATCGAGCGCATGCATGCAGAAGCAGGCGAGAAAATCCGAGAAGCGATTGAGTTTGCGGACTCAAGTCCTTTTCCACCGCCCGATGCTCTATGCGAAGACGTGTATGCACCATGAGTAGACAGCGCATGACTGTGCGTTATTGGAACGGTAAAGATCACACGTTGGAGACTGACGATGGCGCAGGCAATTACGTACAGGGAAGCTCTTAACCAGGCACTAGCAGAGGAGATGCGACGAGATTCGGATGTTTTTGTCATAGGTGAAGAAGTTGGCGAATACGGTGGTGCTTACAAAGTAACTCAGGGACTGTTGCAAGAGTTTGGGCCAGAGCGTGTGATAGATACTCCGATTTCTGAGGAAGCAATTGCGGGAACCGGTATCGGCGCTGCAATGGTTGGGCTTCGGCCAGTTGTCGAACTGATGACGATAAACTTCTCGATGCTAGCCATGGACCAGATAGTGAATCATGCTGCTAAACTGCGATACATGTCTGGAGGTCAGGTTTCTGTGCCCTGTGTATTTCGAGCACCTCAGGGTGCGGGTCTACAGCTTGGGGCTCAACACTCCCAGAATCTTGAGGCATGGTATGCGCATGTACCTGGTTTGAAAGTCGTAATTCCCGGTACCCCTGCCGACGCCAAGGGCCTTCTGAAGTCTGCGATTCGCGATAACAACCCCATCATGTTTCTGGAACACGAAATGCTTTACGGAACCAAGGGAGAAGTCCCCGAAGGAGAATACACAGTTCCAATTGGCGTAGGAGAAATTAAACGACAAGGAAAGGACGCTACACTTGTAACATATTCGCGCATGCTTCTGCTTTGTATGAATGCAGCAGAGAGACTTGCAACAGAAGGTGTAGAAACAGAGGTTCTGGACGTACGAACATTGAGGCCACTGGACGTAGATTTGCTGTGCAAATCGGTTAAGAAGACGCACAGGGCCATTATAGTCGAAGAAGATTGGCAATATGCCGGTATGGGTAGTGAACTAGCCGCGAAGATCACAGAATGCGCTTTTGACTACTTGGATTCGCCTGTGATACGCGTTGGAGGGGCAGATGTACCGGCGCCGTATTCAAAACCGTTGGAACAGCTGGCAATTCCATCGATTGAACAGATTGTATCGGCCGTAAAGCAAGTGGTAGCACAAGTGTGATCTTTGGAGGTAAGACATGGCAGCTATAATCATGCCAAAGATGAGCGACACAATGGAGGAAGGCAAAATCATTAGGTGGCTGAAACACGAAGGCGAAAAGGTCGATGCTGGTGAGCCTATTGCCGAAATTGAGACTGATAAGGCGAACGTCGAGATGGAAGCATTCGAGGGAGGGATAATCGCCAAGATCCTGGCCAAAGAAGGTGATACTGTTCCCGTGGGCAAGACTATAGCAGAGATGGAACCACTTGAGGCAGCTGTCTTGCAGCCAACTCCTGCGGCTACTGTACCTCAACCACAAGCTGAAGAAGAACAACGAACGGCTGGCGGGTTGGTAGCGCCCGTTGCCCGAGTGGAGGCTGAGAAGGAGCCGGAAGCTCAGGTCACTGAAGAAGAACATGTGCTGGCATCTCCTCTTGCTCGGCGATTGGCTGAGGAATATGGTATCGATATTAGCCAAGTACAGGGTACCGGCCCTGGCGGTAGGGTCGTAGAGAGAGACGTTCAAAGGCTAATCGAGGAAAAAGAGCGTCCTGCACCGACGGTGGAGGCTCCAACTGCTCCAAGGCCATCAGCAGAGATACCTGCCCTAGAGGTTCCAACGGAAGAACATGAGCTTAGCAAGATGCGCCGAACTATCGCTGAAAGGATGACGAGAAGTAAACAGACAGTACCGCACTTTTATGTCACCTCTGAAATCGAGATGGACTGGGCCGCAAGAGTACGGGATGAGTTGAATGCAGATGAGAGTCAAGTCAAGGTATCGTTTACAGACATGATCATCAAGGCGTGTGCTCTTGCTTTGGCTAAGTTCCCTATGGTGAACGCATCATATTCTGAAGACAAAGTGCTAATCTACAAGGAGATCAACATCGGATTTGCGACAGCATTAGAGGAAGGCCTAGTGGTGCCAGTGGTGCGAAATGCCGATAAAAAGAGCCTCAGAGAGATAGCCGCTGAAACGAAGGCATTGGCTCAGCGTGCGAGGGAAAATCGCATGCATGTGTCTGATTTTTCAGGCGGAACGTTCACTATTTCGAACTTGGGGATGTTCGATGTTGAAAGCTTTGCCGCAATAATCAACCCACCCGAGGCCGCAGCGCTTGCTGTCGGAACAATTCGTGAAGTACCTGTTGTCATAGATGGCGCAATCGCGGTGTCGCGGCGGATGAAAGCGACAATTTCTGCTGACCATCGCTTGTTAGACGGGGCAGTAGTAGCAGCATTTCTGCAGGAAGTTAGGAAGCATCTCGAGTCGCCAATCACTCTTCTCTAATTGAACATAGTTTTGAAATCGAGTTGGAAGAGCAGGTCATCTTCGGTCACGTTATCCGGCTTAGAACCAGACCAATCCGTGTATTTGCCAGTCAACGTGAAGAATTGATCTGCGCTTACTTGATAATCATACTTCAGACGGTATGTGTGAGCAGTGGTTTCGCCCTGTGGCGTGACAACTTTATCATAACCGTATGACGCTTCGAGCAGTCCCAGCGATGAAACATTACCCGCAATCCCCAAACTCAGTTCATTGTTAACGTTGTCCCTCTGGTAGTCATGGATTTGCTCAAACTGGCCGACGAAATTGAGCCGTTTTGTAAGAGCAGCTGTCAGTTTGAGCTGCTCATCGCTCTTTGGTTCTAGACGGGACGCGACTTTACCTTCGGGATAGCTCGAGTATATGTAGGTCAACTTCGAGTTCTTTGTGATTTGCAAATCTGCGTTATAACGCCGAATCACAATCGGATCACCTGGTCCTGTGTCGATTGTCTTATAAGAAAGGTTGAAGTGCAATCGTTTTGTAGGTTCTGTTGAGCTTACTGCGCTAAGTGACCTAGAAAAGGTCTTGTCCCCACCACTATAACCCGTTTTGACATCCTTATCGGCAATTCCCGAGGTTGCCTCGTATGCCACCTTGACGCCTCCAACATCTGCCTGGAGTGACAGTGCACCTTTGGAATCCGAAGGATATCCATTCATTTCCGACTCGGCAAAGCTGAACTTCCAGGTAGCATCTTTGAGAGGGCCTATGTCGTGAGGCTTGCCTGGTACAAGACTTAATTCGCGAATTCTACCCAGGTTCTTACCATCTAGGAGACCTTCACCAAATCTGAGAGATAGTGCAGTATCGCCGAAGATCTTGCCGGTTAGGCTGAAATCCTGCGTCAACTGGTCACCACTGTCACTTCGCAACATTGTTCTGGAACCGGAAAAATCTAAACCTGCAAAAAGTTTAGTCTTTAGCGTGAGGCTCTGAACATCGGTAAACGTGCCGTCGCTCTGCTCGATCTTTCGCCAATCACCTGCTAGTGACATCTTGCCCTGCTGTTCGGTCTCGAAATGAATCGCTTGAGTCTGAGTTTCGCTATTTGCTCCGGACACTCTGCTAGACACTGTGTCGTGCAGCAGATTGAGAGATATGTTGCCAAACTTGTGTGCTATGGTAAGCTTTTGGTGACCGTAGAGGTCAGGTAATTCAGTATTACCATAGGCTAGTTGATCGCTGAAGATTGTAATCCTCGGCAATCGCGCCGAGTTGATTGTGATGTCGTTTCTGAAATTGCGTATGAATGATTGACCGGTGGCATGTTCACCTGAATATACAAAGCTATCTATATTCACTGACTTGTTTGGCTGAAATCCAAGACGCAGATCGTATGCTTTCATGCCCTGTTCGTAAACAAGTTTCTTACGGTCCGCGTCGGAGAGATCCATCACTCTAGTGAACTCTGGATCCATATCTCGATATCCGGCTGCGATGTTGAGGTTCTTAGCTGTGAAAGCGAACTCGGACCTGAAAAAGTCTGCACTGCCAGCGCTCACTCGTGCAAGTGAAGCAGATAATTTCGCTCCGGATCGAAGTGCAAACTCGCCACTTAGAGCCGCTCTATCCATACCGTATTCGCGGCCAAAATACTTTCGTTCGATAGGCGAAAGGCTAGCGACTCTTGTAAATTTCTCGTCTATGGATTGTAGCAGACCTGTAATCTTGTAGTTTTTACCCTGCAATGTAAGCATTTGACGGCTAATCTTGCCAGTATCGTCACCAACGCTAAGATTTTGAAGAGTAAGAGAGGCGTTCTTCAGGTTGAACGTGCCTGTGATGTTTCTGCGCTGCATGCCTGCTTCGTCAGCCATTGCAGAAAGGTCGTACTTCGAGATGCTACTGGCCTGTGCGTTCGGATCAAATTGGCGATATACGTCTAGTGCCATTTTCTGGTAGTCTGCCTCGCCTATATCTGACATACGCCCAAAGTCCTTATCTATGTTGCTCTCAGTCATGGCGAGCGCAAATTGCTTCGTAGATATATTGAGTGATCGAGCATCGAACTCGCCGGTTTCGCTTTCTATCCGGCTAGTGCTGAATGAGTTCCAAGGTGAATTCGGGTCCATACCCTTGAACGGTGCAAGGCTGAGTGCCATGGCTGTCCGCTTCAAACCACGTTCTCTGGACCACTGGCGATCGCCCAGTGCCTGGACGTGGGTAAATTCTTTGGCCACTTCCTGCGATGAAAAGCTAAATCTGAGCCGCTTATCGCTCAAGGCGATCGATCTCTTGACCGCTTCACCGTTGTCATCTGTGATACGAAGCAATCCGATATCCGCCACGATACCTGTTGTGGGAGTAAAGCTGAGGCAGATATCGGAGCGCTCGGTGCCGCTCTGCGACGCTAGTTTGGGATCGTCCAGGCCGCGGAACGTCTGGAACCCAGCATCCACACTACTGAAACCAGCGGTTAACTTTAGTTGTTTGTTGCCGATGCTAAACGAGCGTTGGCTTATGTCACCACCATCGTCACTTATTCGCTTTAATGCAACATCAGCAGAAATATCACCTGTATAGTTGAGTTGGATGTCCGACGTCCTAGTACCCGCCTGAAGTGCCCACTTAGCTGCCTCTTTATCGCTAAGGTTCTTGAAGCTCTTAAAATTCTTATCTATTTCCTGCAAGCTACCACTCACCTTCAGGCGTGTGCCACCGTAGTTGAACGACTGACGTACGATATCCGCTCCTTCCTCGTCGCTAATCCTGTTGATTGTGACTCCAAGGGCAGAATCGTTCGTTAATTTGTAGTCGGCCTGCAAACCTAGGCGTTTGATGCCCCTTTCTTTTTGCAGTTGTCCCAGCAGGTCTGAACTGATGCTACCCTGCTGCCACATGACATCGAACCCGGCGAAGTCTTTACCAACATCTTGGTAACTAAGCTTGAGATTCAGGCTACCACTTTGCCACGTCGAGTTGTGTAGTACGAGATTATCGGCTTTCAACTCTGTTGCTTTGCGGGACTCGGAAAGATTCGTGGATACGCGGCCAGACTGCTTAGGAGACGAGACATACAGGATGTTCTGCATAGTCGAGTTCGCACCGAGTTTGGTAGTCAGGTTCAGCCCGTATGTCATAAGGTCATATGCCTCATTGCCCTTCAGCGCGGTTTGTACATACGTAAGGCCGACAGTTGTATTCGACCCGAAGCTGAGTGCAAGTGAGGGAATACCTACAACCGGTCGATTGCCATCTTTGCTGGGAACGTATCGATAGCTAACACATATGGCCTGGCTAGTGCGAACGGGTTCCGCGAGCACAAGTGAACCGCTAGTCAAGTCCAAGAAGTAATCTCTGTTCCTCATGAGGAGGCTACCATCAACGGTCACTGTCTCGCTGTTTGGCACGATGCTACCATAGGTAAGGGTATAACCGGCACGGGTACCATTGCCACGAATCGTGTCGTTTGCTGGGATACCCCGCTCATGGGCAGGTTCTTCAACTGGCACTGCAGCTCCACCTGGAGCTATTGAGTCTGCCAAAGAACGCTGAAAACTCAACATTCCTGGGTTATCAGAATTGTTGAGTTGCGTCCAGCCAGGTAGTATTACAGTAACGACCAGCGCACATATTAGAATTGTCAGTTGAGCTTTGTTCAACGTACGTCACCTCGCTTTCGGCTCAGAGTACCGAATCGCGAGAGCGGGAAATAATTAGCCTAGAAACTAATAGTTGCTAGGTCCACAGAGCACGTCCTTTGCTCGGACGCGTTTACTGAGAACGAATACTTCTTATTGGCTGAAGCCAGTTTCGCACGCCACTTTTCGAGTTCTTCAGCTTGCTTCTTAAGCCTTGCCTCAATCTCCGCATCTACGGGACGAGTAACCTTCACAACCTCAGCATCGCTCGGCTTGGTAGCGGTAGATGCTATGGAGTCGTCTTGGTTTTCAGCAGTAATATCTACAGCTTCCGCGCCTGGGTTATCAACTGTCGAAGGAACAGTCGTCGTTTCATCAGAAGTTGTGGGCATAGTTGGAATAGCCATTTTTGAAGGGCCCGGTGTTGGCTTCACAACCAACGTATCAGCAGGTCTGCGTACAACACGGGATCTATGCTGGAGGCGCAGGGATCGCTTACCGGTCAGGACTCGCTCGGAATCAGAGCTAGCTGACGTCTTAGGGATCTCTGTCACGCGAATTTCAGGTTGCGAAGGTTGAGCGTTGATGACGGAGGAGGGATTCTGTATAGCTACTGGATTTGCTCCTGGATTACGTGCACCGTAGAACCAGGATGCGAAAACGGCGATGAACATGCTAGTTACAGCAACGCCGACGGTTATCCATTTCGTGAGCCGCTTAGACCGCCGCAGGGGCATGAAATACTCACGAAGTCTGGTCCGAAGGTTTGGCTTATCTACGGTTGCCGCCCCAATCTGCCTTAACAAATAAGCCGGAGGTTCCAATTCTGTAGCTGAAGAGAGAAGTTCGGCAGTACGCCGTAGTGCCCCAAACTCTCTACTGCAGTGGCTACAGGCAGCAAGATGGCTCTCGATAATGTCGGCTTCTGCCGCCCCGAGTTCGCCGTCATAATACTCCGAAAGCAGAGACAAGACCTTATGGCATTCCATATCCGTGACCTCCCCCTGGAACGGATCTTCAATTATACAAACACGGGAAACGGCAAAAAGTTGCAAGAAAATTCGAAGGAGTATTGTGTTAGCTCAGGGTAACTAGCCTGCGTTTTCAAAAGGGGCGATTTTTTGCCCAGCGATTATAGTATGGACGATGTTCAAGTTCCGATCCAGAACAGCGAGATCTGCCAAGAGACCGGGGCGGACGCCACCTATACGATTTGAAAATCCGATGCACCGGGCTGGGGTGTGGGTAGCCATCGTGATTGCTGCACGGAGTCCGACGTATTCAGAGGCGTTTCGTATTGCCTGGTCGAGAGTAATCGTACTACCAGCTATCACGTTATTCTCCAGTCGCGCCATCCCATCGCGAACATAGACTTTCTGGCCACCGAGCTCATACTCACCATCGGGTAGCCCTGCAGCCCTTATAGCGTCTGACACTAGCATAACATGACCAGGTCCTTTTGCCTTTACCAATATCTTGGCCGCAGCAGGATGGACATGCCTGTTGTCCCAGATAACTTCTGCAAAAATACGGTCGTCCGACAGAACCGCACCGACCAATCCGGGTTCACGGTGATGAAATGCCTTCATACCATTGTACATATGGGTTGCACTAGTTACCCCAATGTTGATGGCTGTCAACATTTGTTGGTAAGTGGCTGCTGAGTGTCCCACCGAGACTGTGATACCTTTTGATATGAGGTATTCTATCAGTTCTTCGGCGCCCGGTTGTTCGGGGGCAAGGGTAACCATCTTCACATAGGCTAAGTAGTCATGCAGATGGTCGTCAAATTCCTTGGCGCTAGGTTGTCGAATGAAATCCACAGGCTGAGCGCCCTTGTATTCCTCACTTAAGTACGGCCCCTCGATGTGTGCACCTAGGACTTGCGCACCTGGTGTTCCCCGATCAACAGCTTCCTTTACTGCATGTATCGCTTGGACTATGCGAGGCCAGGGGGAAGTGACTATGGTGGGGAGAAACGAGGTAACCCCATGACGGGCGAGATGCACAGCAATACTGCAGAGTGTATCGTACGTGGCATCCGTTACATCATGTCCCATTCCACCGTGGATGTGAACATCGATAAACCCTGGGACAACAAGACAATCGGAAGCATCGAGGCAATCAGGGTCAGTAGATTTGGCAGCATGGTACTCTATGCGCTTGATTCTGCCCAACTCGATTTCCAAGAGGACATTTTCTAACTCTTCTTCAGGGGTTAGAAGGTGACCACAATAGATACGTTGTGTTACTGCCTCATAGCTCATATTCACGTCCTACAATTGCAGACTGAACATTTTGTTGTTTTCAAAGTGTCAAGCACTCAAATTTCCAAACGAATGATCACATTTGTGATCACAAATACGGATTGTCTCGGCGCTCCTGCCCTATAGTTGTAGCTGGTCCATGACCGGGGTATACAACGGTGTCGTCTGGAAGAACGAGAAGCCGCGTATGAATGGACTCTACCAAGTCTTCGGCTGATCCGCCGGGAAAATCTGTTCGGCCAACACTCCCAGCAAATAGAGTATCACCAGAAAAAAGCAGGCCATCGGAAACCAGACAGATGCTTCCCGGAGTGTGCCCTGGTGTGTGAATGACTATAAAAGCAAATTGCCCGACAGTCATTTGGTCTCCGTCTGCCAGAACTCGACTAGCTGGTGGAACGACGAGAGTGGTGTACCCAGCTAGCGCTGCTAGGCTCAACTCTGGATTGGTAAGAAGTGGAGCATCTAGTTCGTGAATAAGAATAGGACATCCAAATTCGTCGTGCAATGCTCCATTCCCAGCCGTGTGGTCCGCGTGGCCATGGGTATTGATGATTGCACGAACAAAAAAGCTCTCGTTATGGACAGTCTCGGCTATGATGCTCGGGTTATCGCCTGGATCGATGATCACAGCATCTCGTGTCTCTGGATCAGCAACCAAGTAGCAGTTAGTGGCAAAGGGTCCGACCACAAAGCGGCGCAAATATGGCTGAACTGACACTACCACGAACCTCCGAGTGTGAAGCGCCTTGCTCGATGCACGAAGTCCGCTTCGTAATCATCTATCCCGCGAGCCTCGCTATACTGCTGTTCAGCACGAGTTTCGTAGCCCAACCAGTAGTATATGTCGGCAAGCAAGCACTTGTATGCTAGCTTCTGGGGATTAAGTCGCACCGCTTCTCGATAGGTCTCGGCGGCTCGTTCCAGTCTTCCCACTCTGGCGTACAGCATGCCAAGGCGGGCTGCGTAGTAGTCGTCTTCTGGACAGAGAGCTAACGCTTGTTCCATCTCCGCTACGGCTTCGTCATCCCTGCGTACATCAGCGTAGAGATTCGCGAGTTCGAAATGATAGAAACCATCTGAAGGGCAAAGTGAGACAGCCACGCGCAGATGCTCTATCGCCTTGTTTTTATCATCGATCTGAATGCATGCACCAGCCAGCTTATAATGGTAAAATGCGTTGTCGGGGGCTAGTTCGACGGCTTTGGCATAATGATCTGCGGCTACGTGCCACTTGCCATAACGCACAAAAATCTCTGCAAGACTGAAATATGCCTCTGGGCGCTTTGGATGAGACTTTATGGCGCGTCGATATTGTTTGACCGCGTTAATGGGTAATTCAGCGTAGGCATAAGCATCGCCAAGGTCCGTTCGATGAGAAGGATCACCGTCCATACGGGCCGCTTTCTTATACCTTGTTATCGCTTCGTGCACGCGACCTTTGGAAATGTGAATATCTCCGAGCTCCTTATTTCCTTCCGCAGTTGTCGGCTCGGGTTGATTCTTTTCCTCTTCGGTCATTGGAATCGGTCGGTTATTTAGTTTACTGAAAGGAAAACCCGGTATCACTTATCCAACTCCTGGTGTGCCATTGGAAATGACGACAAATAGATTTACGCTGTTTCCAAGATCAGGGTAACGGGCCCGTCATTCTCGATGTTCACTATCATTTTAGCACGGAACCTTCCAGTTTGCACTCTAACGCCGCATTTTTCTAGTAGTTCGACATAATGCTTGTACAATTCATCAGCTTTATCTGGAGGAGCGGCGTCAGTAAAGCTGGGTCTTCGGCCCTTGCGTGCGTCGCCATATAGAGTGAATTGAGAAACCACGAGAGCTTCGCCATTCACGTCGAGAAGGGACAAATTCATTTTACCTTCCGAATCCTCGAAAACGCGCAAATTAGCAGTCTTCTCTGCTAGCCATGCTGCCTCACGTTCCGTATCGCTTACATTGACACCCAACAGAATCACAAAGCCGCGGCCGATTTGGGCTATAGTCTCGCCATCTACCAGGACCGAACCTGAACGAACTCTTTGAATAACAGCACGCATGGTGTGACTCTGAAAATCATCTCTCCTTTAGAATAGAGAGTTATTAAGTGAAGAAATCGGCATATCCTTTAATTACCGTTGATGCTAGTACGTCGAACTTCCAGTATATCGCTAAGACCACCTATACGGGTAATTAGGTGGTTCAAGTGGTCTAGGCTCTCCACCTCAATAGTAAGGTCAAACGAAGCGGTTTTGTTTGGGTGCGACTTTATCTTAGCAGCATAGATATTTGTTTTGGTTTCGCTGAATACGGCAGATATATCGTTAAGCAGACCCACACGATCAAGAGATTCTATTCTCAAACCGGTCTGGAACTTTTCACCGTTTGACTGGCGCCATTCAACCTCCACCAATCGGTCTGGTTCTTTCCTGGAATACATGGCGAGATTAGGGCATCCTTTTCTGTGTAGGGTCAGCCCTCGTCCTCGGGTCACATAGCCGACTACCTCATCGCCGGGAATTGGCGTACAACACTTCGAGCGATTGATGGCCATACCTCCGACGCCACCAACGATTATGCCAATCTGTGTTTCACGAACCGGATGCTTTCCGCTGATCGCCAGGCCGTCGGCGGGAGGTTGTGCTGAGGCAAGTCTGTGTAAGACACTGAGGGCTGGAGTATGTCCATACCCAATTGAGGCGAGCAGGTCATCTTCTGATTGCACGTTGAACGAATCCAAGACCTTGTGAAGGTTTTCTGGCCTTAGCAACTCGTCTGGATTCAGACCTTGACGCTCGGCCTCCTTTTCAAGCATTTCCCGGCCCTTTGCAATACTCTCTGCGTACCTGAGCTTTCGGAAATAGCTTTTTATCTTGCTACGTGCGTGAGACGTCTTCACGTAGTTCAGCCAATCCCGGCTAGGTGTCGCGTTGGCACGTGTCAGAACCTCCACGATATCGCCGTTCTTGAAGGTATAGGTCAAAGGCACGATCTTACCATTGACCTTTGCTCCAACACACCGGTTGCCCAGCTCGCTGTGAATTCTATAAGCAAAGTCTATTGGCGTGGAACCTGCGGGCAAGTCGATAACGTCACCTTTGGGAGTGAAGACGAAGACTTGATCGCTGAACAGATCTTCCGTGACGGACCGTAGGAACTCAATATCGTTCTTTGAGTCTGCCTGCCAATCAAAAAGCTGCTGTCGAAGCCATCCGAGCTTACGCTCAAACTGCTGATCTGCAGTGCTACCCTCCTTGTACTGCCAATGTGCCGCTACGCCGTATTCCGCCGTGCGATGCATGTCCCACGTTCGAATCTGAATCTCCATTGGCTCGCCAGATGGGCCGATGACTTTCGTGTGAAGGGATTGATACATGTTTGGCTTAGGTTTGCTAATGTAGTCGTCAAACCGTTCGCGTATAGGTATGAACTGGTCATGCACCACCATAAGAGCGTGGTAACAATCGGCGACCGTATTAACGATAATGCGAATGGCGGTCAGGTCATATATTTCCTCAAAATCCAGCTCTTGTTTAAGCATCTTTTGGTAGATACTCCAAAGGTGTTTAGGCCGGCCCTGAATCTCCGCCTGTATCCCTTCCTGGTTCATTCTAGCCCTGATGATTTCTATTACGTTATTCAGCTCCGACTCTCGCACCCGTCGGGTTTTCGAGACCCGATCTACGATTTCGTTATATTCAAGCGAATACAGATGCTTAAAGGCTAAATCTTCCAGTTGCCATTTAACTTGCCATATACCCAAGCGATGTGCCAGTGGAGCAAATATCTGCAAGGTTTCTGTAGCCACCCTGATCTGGCGCTCGGGTGGGAGAGCTGAGAGTGTACGCATATTATGAAGGCGATCTGCCAACTTGATAACCATGACTCGAAAATCGCGGGCCATGGCCAACAAGATCTTCCGTAAATTTTCTGCGCTTCTACTGCGTTCAGAGTGGCGCTTTTTTCTTCCCTCTTGGGTTGCGTCTCCAGAACGCGATTCGAAATCAGCTAGTTTCAATTTTGTGACGCCATCAACCAGACTGGCTATCTCCTCGTCGAAACTCTTAGCAAGTTGTTCACGGGTCACGCAACTGTCTTCGAGAACGTCGTGCAGCAAGCTGGCACAGATGCTCTTCACATCCATCTCGAGCGTTGTAAGGATGTTTGATGTCTCAAGGGGATGATTGATATAGGGCTCACCAGACAAACGCAGTTGGCCTTCGTGCACTTCGGCGGCGAAACTATATGCTCGCCGAATAAGTTCCACATCGGCATTGGGGTTATAGGTTTTCACTCGCTCGACGATGTCATCAATCGTCACCAACTGCGTCTCCTTATCCCGTTCGAGAGGCGGGTTCCGATGCTACTATGCTTCAGACATCAGAGCCATTCAGCCAATGGTGCTCGTCGCGACTGGCTCTGTGATCATAGCATTTGCTGGACGGGCGTCGCAGAGTACCATTTGGACCGTCCCGGGGCGTGTAAATCTGTTTAGCTTTATATTATAGCATACATCCACCAAACTTCCAACGTGAAAGGCTTCACAACGATCGCCCCAACCAAAACCTATGCAGTCAAGCAAGGTTCCCGACGATGTGTTCAACTTTAGCCTCAGGTGATCCCCATTGGCACCCACTCTAGATTTCTGCACAACAAGGCTGTTCCTCGTAACAAACACTGGTACTGGATTCCCATAGCCGTAGGGCTCTAGGAGCTCTAGTTCGTGCGCCAAATCGGATGTAATCTGGTCAATGGACAACTCAGCATCTACGTCCAGCTGGGGCTCGAGATCTGTCTCCGACAGGACAGAATCCGCGACTCGGTTGATGGCATCTTCGAACTCCTGAAGTCTTTCGGCAGCTATGGCTAGGCCAGCTGCACGAGCATGTCCACCATAGCGTTCGAGAAGATGACCGCACTGCAAGAGCGCTGCGAATATGTCGAATCCAGCTATACTTCTTGCTGACCCAACTCCAGTCTGGCCGGTCTCATCCAGAGCTACTAGAACTGATGGCCGATGATACATATCTGTGAGCTTATTAGCGACGATTCCGACAACACCGGGGTGCCATCCACTGGATGAAAGTACCAAGACCTTGGCGACCTTTTCTCTTTGATCGCTAGCAAGGAGCTCTAAAGCCTCATTTGTAATCCTTTCTTGCTCCTTTTGCCGCTCTCGATTATGGTTCTCAAGTATCTGCGCTAGTCTGGAAGCCTCGCTTTCATCATTTGTCAGGAGGAGTTCCAGAGCAATTGACGCATCGTCCAAGCGTCCAGCCGCGTTGAGCCGAGGTCCCAAGACATAAGCCAGGGAATGGCTAGTAATTGACTTCTTGGACAGACCTGAGGCTCTCAGAATAGCATGCAGTCCTTTCTTGCCAGTTCTTGGCAGTTCATCGATGCCGCATTTCACTAAGATTCGGTTTTCACCCAGCAAGGGAACAACATCGGCGACTGTACCAATAGCGGCCAAATCGCAAAACTTACGACGAAATGCTGATCTATCGTACCCCAGTTTGTGAACAAGCGCCTCTGCAAATTTGAAAGCAACACCGACTCCAGCGAGATTCTTGAACGGGTAGCGACAGTTTGGCTTCTGAGGGTTTATCAAGGCAAAAGCAGGTGCTGTTTTGGTGCCAACTTGGTGATGGTCAGTTACGATAACATCTATGCCAATGCTGTTTGCGTATTCTATCGCATCGATTGCAGAGGTTCCGCAGTCTACTGTGATGATAAGTGTTACACCATCTTGGTATGCCTTTGAAACAGCGTTTCGGCTGATATCATAGCCCTCACGCTGGCGATGAGGAATGTACCAGCGCATGTTAGCACCTGCAATGCGTAGCACGCGTATCAAGAGAGCTGCACTGGTGATACCATCTACATCATAGTCTCCGTGCACCATGATCTTTTCGCCGCGTTCAAGCGCCAAACATGTGCGATTCACGGCACGGGCCATATCCTCAAGCAAGTAAGGGTCGTGAAGGTCGTCCAAGCTCGGGTTGAGGAAGCTCATAGCTTCATTCAAAGAGCAGATCCCGCGATTCAGGAGAAGGCGACATGTCGTCGCGGACAGTGGAAAGGTACGAACGGCTTCGGCAAGAAGTTCCTCGTCTAGTGGGAGGACATGCCAATTCTTAGGTTCGAGATTAGCATAGTCATGTTTCACGGCAATTGTCTTCCCTCAATTCATAGCCGATGTTTGACAGGCAACCTAAGGAGAAAAACCTAGAGAAAGAGCCTGCAGCTGTGCCTGGGTTCAGCGGCAGGCTCTGGATAAGCTAAACAATTGATCGGCTAGACTAGTAGCGACGTTTGCGTTTCTTCACCTTTGTCTTGCTTGCACCACTACTCGCCGACGAGACAACGGCGGACACGTCAGACTTTTCGTCACCATTCTCCCCTGCGTTGGTAGATAAATTGATAGGCTTAAGGTCACGCGCTTTCTCTGCACGCGTCATAGCTTTGTCTGCAGTGACGTATACAGGACTACGCTTGTCCACTAGTCTTTGCCAGACAACCAACAATTGGCTCGCATTGAAGATCGATGAGTAAGTACCCGTGATTACACCTACCAGCAACGCAGTAACAAAGTGGTGAATGTTGCTCGCACCGAAGAGTAGCAGAGCGACGAGCGTGAGAATAACAGTCAATGACGTGTTTATCGAACGAGCAAATGACTGAAGTATACTCTTGTTTACCAAGCTCTCGAAGGTTTCGCCCTTGGACTTATGTCGCAAGTTTTCTCGGATTCTATCAAAGATGACGATAGTATCGTGGGTTGAGAATCCGATGATAGTCAGCACTGCTGTGACGAACAAGCTGTCTATTTCCCAATTTAGGAATCGCCCAAGGATGGCGAATACGCCGATTATGACTCCGACGTCATGTAGGGTAGCAAGGACTGCACAGACGCCGAACTTGAGACCGTTCTTGAACCCCCCAATTGCAAAGCGTCCAGACAGATACAACACGATAGCAACTGCCGAAAGAATGACAGCCTTCACGGCATTGGCGGTGAGCTCTTTGCTGATAGTCGCTCCGACTTCTTCCGAGGATTGAATCCTGCCGCCCAGCTTCGCCAGTTCTTCTTTCACTGCCTCGAAGCGCTGTTTGGCTGCGGGGTTATCAATGACATTCTTGGTCCGAATAAAGACAGTTCTCGGGTCGTCTGTAGACCTCTGCACGAGCGCCTCAGGAAAACCTTTGTCAACGAGGACCCTCGTTATATCAGGTGTCTTGATAGGCTGGCGGAATTCGACCTGCGTGAGGCTTCCACCTGTAAAGTCGATCCCTAGTTTCAGCTGGTGAGCGCCCAGCCAGTAGTAAAGACCTGGGATGAGAACTACGGCACTAAGCGCAAACCAAATTTTCATGTGCCCTACGATGTCGAACTGCCTGCCCGTCTTGCCCGTCACCCATTGTCGGCCGAGACCAAAGGCAGCAGGGCTCTCTCCGAAGCGAGTATTGACGATCAAGTGCAATATCGTTCGGGTGACGGTGATGGCAGTGAACATGCTGATTGCGACACCCATTGCAAGGACAATGGCAAAACCTCGTATCGGACCTGTACCAAGCCATCCGAGGATGAAACACGTGATGAGGCTACACATGTTGGAGTCGAATATGGATGTAAAGGCCCGGGAGAAGCCAGCATCGATGGCTGCCCTCAGAGTCTTGCCACTCCGTAGTTCTTCCTTAAGACGCTCAAATATCAGAATGTTCGCGTCAACTGCCATACCGATAGAGAGGATATACGCGGCAATACCCGGCAGTGTTAGAGTGACGCCGAACAATTTGAATGCGGCCAGGGTAAGGAGTGCGTATATACCGAGTGCTATGTCAGCGACCAACCCGGGGAGGAGATAGTACAGGACCATGAAGAGTGCGACAGCTGCCAGACCTATGACGCCTGCCTGAATGCTTCGAGACACAGACTCCTGGCCCAGAGTAGCCTCTACCGATTGAATTTGTATGATTTTCAGGGGGACGGGTAGTGCACCGGCATTTATGAGGTCGGAGAGTTGTTTTGCCTCTCTTGGTGCGAAGTTGCCCCGGATCACCGCATGTCCGCTGGGGATTGCTTCGTCCACGGTAGGCGCACTGATGATTTTCCCATCGAGCACTATGGCTAGGATCTCGCCTTGGTTAGCTCGGGTGAATTTGAAGAACTTGTCTTTGCCTTCGGAGTTGAATTCCAAACTCACCCACGCGCTAATTCCATTCTGCGCCTTGACGACGTCAGATTTGCCAGGAACGAGTTGATCACCGGTAAGAATCAGTTTCGAATCCTTCAGTACAGTAGCTGTATCAACTTCCTGCCCTTTCTCGTCCGAGAACTTGTACTGGTCTTCACCGGTTTCTGGGTCACGAGAGACAGTCAGCACATATTTGCCTGCAATTGGTCGCCATCTAGTAGCGCCACTGAAATGAGTAGTGCGTAGATGCCAAAATTCAAGACGGGCGGTGGATTGAATAGTCTCAATTGCCCGTTCCTTGTCTTTTATGGCAGGCAACTCAACGACTACTTGGTCGTCACCTTTTGGCTGAATAACCGGCTCTGAAACACCGAAGTCGTCGACACGCTTGCGAATGATACGAATAATGCTATTGAGGTGCTCCGCAGTCCATCTCTCACTTTTAGGCAGCTTGTCCTTCTCCGCCTGGAGAACAATCCTGATACCGCCTGCAAGATCCAGACCACGTTTGAGAGTCCATTTTTGGGGCTTGCCATTCTCATCTGTGCCTCTTGTTTGAATACCAAGGATGGCCACTGAGAGGGCGACAAGCATGACAACTAAAACAACAACCCATCTATGTTTCAACTTATGCAATCCTCCCTACAAAGCATGCAGAAACAGTGACGAACAGGGTCACAGACCACACAACAGAGCAATTATACGGGACTAACCCATTGTTGTCAAACGATTTGAGAATACCGACTCGAGCATCACCAGTTTTAGATAGGTATTTTACAAGTCGACACCATTTATTACTAGCTTAAATTTACACCCGAGACAATCTGCTGCTCTGCGGCACATGATCATACGCGTTAAGAAGATTTCGAAGTATTCCATTACAGTGGCAGATTCTACATCCGTGACGAGCTCCAAGCTTATAATCTTTGTCTCAGGATCTACGCGCAAATATGACTTTTGTACGGCGTGGTTCACCCTGTCGTGTATGTCAAAAGTCATTGGGTTTGGATTCTGCACACGAGAGTAGTGTACATCCGATTTATCAGCTATTATGACTGCTGCTGCGACTGGATTGATCGGATAACCACAATCCTCTTCGTGATTACCAATGGCACCCATGATGATAGCAACCTCCGTGGGGTCCATACCCATGGAGGTCAAGATACTGTGGGCAAGCAAAGCGCCCGTTTCGCAGTGATTTGCGCGATTGATAACGTTGCCTATGTCGTGGAGATAACCTGCGATCGCTGCTAGCTCTGATTCCCGTTCTGGCATCCCCAACTTTTTAGGAATACCCCGAGCTACTCCTGCGACTATACCGGCATGACGAAAGCCATGTTCGGTATAGCCAATGGCATCCATCTGTTCATTTGCCTTCTCTATATAGGTTTTTACGCGCGGATCCTTCCGCACATCACGAAGTCGAATTTCATTCATTGCAAATGTCCTCCGCGGACACAGAACAATAGGTCACTTCAATGTTGCTAATTGCCTGCTGGCTTTTTCATGCTAGTCTGCCAACAATCCTGCAGAGTATTTCGAAACAAAGTCCTGTCTGAACTGACAGAGGTTGTCCTTGGCAATGGCAGATCTGATACCTCGTATGACCCGCTGATAGAAATGGAGATTATGATATGTCGCCAATCTGGCGGCTAAGATCTCCTCCGCCTTGTACAAATGTCGTATGTAAGCTCTTGTATAATTCTGGCAAACCCAGCAATCGCATTCAGGGTCCAAGGGAGTAAAATCTTCGGTGAACCTGGCGTTCTTTATATTTATCCGGCCGTAGGTGGTATACATTGATCCGTTACGACCTAGACGAGTCGGCAGAACGCAGTCGAACATGTCGATTCCTTGCATCACAAAATCTATAATATCTAGAGGCGTACCGACACCCATGAGATACCTGGGCTTATGTTCTGGCAAGCGAGGCGCGGTCCATTCTACCACGTCATGCATCTGGGGCTTCGGCTCTCCGACTGACACGCCACCAATCGCATTGCCAGGAAAGTTCAGGGAAGAGATATAATCGGCACTCCACTCGCGCAGATCACGGAAAACACCGCCTTGCACAATCCCAAACACCATTTGGCTGGCGGAAGCTGATTGTTTGCAACGCAGAGCCCAATCGTGGGTACGTTGAGTTGCGGCTTTCACATACTCGTATGTTGCCTCGTAGGATGGACATTCATCGAAGGCCATGGCAATGTCTGCACCAATCGCTCCTTGAATCTCCATAACGCGCTCGGGTGTGAATTCGTGCTCTGAGCCATCTATATACGATTTGAAAATGACTCCTTCTTCGCCAACGCGACGCAATTCACCGAGGCTAAATACCTGAAAGCCACCGCTGTCGGTGAGAATGGCTCCATGCCAATTCATGAATTTGTGTAGCCCACCTGCTCTCTTTATCAGCTCGTGACCAGGACGAAGATACAAATGATAGGTATTCCCGAGTATGATTGAGAACCCAAGCTCTCGAAGCTCTTCCTGGCTCATAGCCTTCACAGTTGCCTGGGTACCAACCGGCATAAATACGGGGGTTTCGATTGTCCCGTGCGCTGTATAAAGCCTACCGAGCCGAGCAGACGTCTCACTGCTACGGCCGGTGATTTGGAAATGGTATTTCGGTGCAGTTGACTCCATCGGCTACTCAGTATAGGACGAACACGAAGACACGTCAACCAGGGCAGACAAGCGATTACCAATAGGAGATGAGTAGTGATCGCGCAACTACACCTTGTGGCAAAAGATGCTAGGCGCGGGAGATCTTAGTTGATCCGCGCGCATTTTGGAACTCTTGACACTAAAGGCATATATTTTGGCGAGTCGCCATAAGGCGACGGTTCATGCAGCTGAAGCCGAGGAGTCTTCCTGCAATCTTGAAAGATCGCGCATAGCAACAGCATTGTGCGGATCAAGATACAGAACGTGCTGCAACTCTTCGATTGCCAAATCCACCCTGCCGTCCTTCTCGTAAGCCCGCGCCAATTCTATACGAGCGTTGAGAAAGAACGGGTTGATCTCGAGAGCCTTCGACAATTGCCCTATCGCCAAGTCTATTCTACCAAGGTTCATGTAGCACGTACCCAAGTGATATCTAAGATCGGCATAATGAGGACAAATCGCTATGGCCTCGAGAAATACATGGCAGGCATCAAGGTATGCGTTGTTCTTTGCCAACTTGACTCCCTTATCCAGCAGATAGCCGACTTTGTCTACGTCAATCTCAGCAAGCTCCTCCACAAGCTTGAAAGCTTCCTGCGCCTGGGACTGATTGTACGTATCCAGGATACGCTCCATCTTATAGCCGCCATAGGCAGGTTGAAGCCGGACAGCATCGTTTAGGAATTTGATACCGTCGTCGAATCCGAGCTGCAACCGGGTAATTGCCATATAGAGCATAGCTTTGGCGTAGTTAGGATTTGAGCGCAGAGCCTCTCGGAGTTCTTTTTCCGCTTCCTGAAATCTTCCTTCTCTGTAATAGACGACACCAAGCTGATAATGTAAGTCTGGGTATTCGGGGTGCAGTTTGAGCGCGCTCGTCAACTCTTCTTCCGCACGATTATACATGCCGCATCGCAGGTGAGAAAGACCGAGATTAGCATAGGCCTCGCATAGGTAGAACGAAGCCATTTTTCGTTCATAGACCTCCGTTTCCGAAGCTGACTCCAAAACCTTTTCCAACTCGGTTATCGCTTCGGAGTATAGGCCACTGTCAAATAATGCTATACCGCGCTTGTAATGTTCGTTTTGGCTTATGTCCATGCTTGTACGCAAGGTGTGGTACCTCCTAGTCCGGACGCGCTGAAGTCCTGCCTTTGATGGAGTTTCGCAGAACCGCATTTCTATTATCGGCTGATATCAAACGGAACCTGAGACCAGGAAACAGTTGGACCAGCGGAGAAAGGCTCTGCACAGCTACTAAGCGACAGGCCAGCAGAGAGCCCGACGATCTTACCTCAATTACAGAGTTAGGTTTGGGTAACTGGTAAGTGGTTGCAGGCTCTACCTACGCAGTAGTAATCGAATCCTAGTCGCCGCATTCTTTGTGGGTCATACATATTACGTCCGTCGAAGATTATGGGGCGTTTCATAGAGTCTTTGATCTTCTCAAAATTGAGGAAGCGAAACTCGTTCCATTCGGTAACAATAACTAAGGCATGAGCGCCCTCGGCTGCTTGGTAGGGATTTTCGCAATACGTAATGTGCGGGAATATCCGTCGGCAATTGTCCACAGCGACCGGGTCATATGCGTACACAAGGGCATTTTCTGCTAATAATCTGCTGATTATATCGATCGACTTCGCGTCTCGCATGTCATCAGTGTTAGGCTTGAAAGCTAGACCGAGAACAGCAATCTTTTTTCCATCGAGACCGTCAATTGCGTCTTTGATTCGCTCGACAAACCGTATGGGCTGAGAATTGTTTATCTCAAGAGCAGATTCAAAAAGCTTATAGTCACATCCCAACTTTGCGCATGTATGAATGAGAGCCTTCAAATCCTTGCCAAAGCAAGATCCACCGAAGCCTAGGCCAGCCTGCAGGAAATGTTCGCCGATACGCTTGTCGTAACCAATCCCTTTGGCGACTTGCTGTACGTCTCCGCCGACTTGTTCACATAGATTAGCAATCGCATTGATAAAAGATATCTTCATTGATAGAAACGCGTTCGATGCATACTTGATTATTTCGGCACTGGTGACGTCCGTGATAAGCATCGGACGTTCTAGCGGCGCGTACAACTCCAGTAGCTTCATGGCGACAGTTTGGGAAGGGGCACCAATGATAATCCTATCGGGATACAGGGTGTCGTGTATGGCCGAACCTTCGCGTAAAAACTCGGGATTGGACACGACGTCAAAGTCAACATCACGACGCTTGTTCGCCTCGATGATTTCCCGCACCAGATTACCCGTTCCAATCGGAACTGTACTCTTATTAACGATAACCTTATAGCGGTTAATATGGCGTGCGATACCACGAGCGACTTCTATTACCTGGGTAAGATCTGGTTCGCCGTTAGGTCCTGGAGGAGTTCCAACAGCAATGAAGATTACCTCACTATTACGGACAGAGGCTCCTAGATCCGTAGTAAAAGTCATCCTTCCGTCTTCTTTACTGCGCTGAACTATTTCTTCCAAACCAGGCTCATAGATAGTCATTTCGCCGGCGTTCAGTTTACGAATCTTTTCGGCATTGCTGTCCACGCAGATGACTTCGTTTCCGAGATCAGCGAAGACTGCACCAGTGACTAGACCGACGTAACCCGTACCTATGACTGATATTTTCATTTGTCCGCAGTTTCCTTCCCAAATGGCGACAGGATTTGGAAGCGTTCTTTCCTCTATAGAGGAAACCATAACACGTCTCTCCTTCCGCGTCAACTCTTTTTAGATGGAAATTCTTAGATGCTCGATTACACTCACTTTTCGGACACCGTTGACAGCAACGATTCCAATAGCAAGGGTGTGTGCGAGCAACAAGAATCACCGTCGGTATGTTACCCAAAAGAAGCCAATAGTAGTCATGATCAAAACAACGATAAGAGGACATAGCGAGGACTAGACCTGCGAATTGGAGAACCAATGTACAGTCGTCAAGTTATGAGGTCATCAATGGAATGGAGATTCATGAGCCGTTTGTAAGCTCGAACTTGTATCCTACACCCCAGATAGTTGCTATTCGGCACGGGGCATTTTCGCCCTCTATCTTACGCCTCAGCCGTTTCACATGCTGGTCGACGGTGCGAACATCGCCAAAGAACTCCTCATAATCCCAGACCTGTCTCAAGAGTTGCTCTCTGGTGAACACACGATCTCTACCCTTAGCAAGATGCCAGAGCAAATCAAACTCTTTGGGAGTGAGTTCGATACGTCTGTCGTTGACTCTAACCTCCCTAGACAGTGGATTTATGTAAAACCCTGGCATACTAAGCACCTGCTGGTCTTCCAAAGACTGATTCGACACAGTACGTCGAAGTACGGCTTTTGTCCTAGCAAGCAACTCGCGACTGCTAAACGGCTTAGTCACATAGTCATCGGCCCCCATCTCGAGTCCCAGCACACGGTCGAACTCGTCGGCTTTGGCTGTGAGCATGATTATAGGGACGTTGCCAAACCGTCGAACCTCTCGGCAGACCTCTAGTCCATCCACCTCTGGTAAGACTAGGTCTAGAATAATGAGGGATGGCTTTTGATCTCGGGCCATCGAGATAGCTTCTTTACCATTGTATGCGCATACCGGGTCGTAGCCTGCCATTTCGAGCTGGAGCCGCACAAGATCGCAAATATTCTCGTCATCGTCGACGACCAAAATCCTTTGCTTTGCCACCAGTATCGCCCTTTCCTAAAAGACGTTTCATATAACTACCGAGGCCACGGGGTAATGACTACAAGTACCTTAGCGGCACCAAATACTACTAGTCTGCTAGCCCCAAAAACACAATTATGCCTCTTTGCTACAAACAGATAGAGCAGTTGTCTTAGGTGATCCTCGGTCTGTGGCCATCCTGGCCTTCCGCTAGTGGTGCAGGAAATTACTTACGACTCACCCGCCAAAATGGCAGCGTGAAAACAACCAAATCGGCGGAAGCGCCTGTTACCAGTGATCAACTGGAAACCGTAAGGATGGGGGTATTATCGTCCACCATTCACCTCGCATTATATGTTGCTTTCCTTATTCTGTCAAGAGCTTTACAAAGTGTTTACTAGATTATCTACTCATCTGACAGACTTGAAGTCAAAGTCTTGTTTTCGTACCTGTCAGCCAAATCTCGTATAGCCGTCATAACTCTTTGACCAACTTCTAGCATCCCTTGACGCGAGTCGCCAGCTTCGTAAAGATCAGGAAAGGTGAGCGGTTCACCATAGACTATGCGAATGGGGTGAAAATGCAGACGCTTCGCATGCCTGGGGAGCACTTTATCCGTACCTCGAATCAAGACTGGGACCACTGGGCAGCGTGACTTAAGGGCTATGAACCCGATGCCTAGTTCCGGTTCTTGCAGTTTTCCGTCTTCACTCCGTGTACCTTCTGGAAAGACACAGACGACTTTACCCTGCTCAAGTAGACCTAAGGCACGTTTAATGGCTTTCCTGTCTGCTGCACCGCGTTTGACTGGAAACGCACCTACCCGGCGCATCCATGCGCCCAGCAAAGGAACTTTAAAGAGTTCCTCTTTGGCCATGAAATGAACTTGACGAGGAACGTAGATGCCTGCTGCAGGTGGGTCGAGGTAGCTAATATGATTAGGCGCTAGGATTACGCCTCCGGTTCTTGGGAATTTGTCCGAACCCTCGGCGGAGATTCTCCCAAAGATTTTGAGCAATACTTTAAGCAACCATCGACTAAAGTAATAGAGCATGGCCTCAGTCCTCTTCGAATACTGCTGGAGAAATCACTGACTTATGCTCATCAAAGCTGACCAGATATATTATACGATTCACAACTTCTTCGATTGTAAGGTGATCGGTATTGATCTCCACGGCGCCTTGGGCTTTCACAAGCGGACTGTCTGCGCGAGTACTATCTCTTTCATCTCGCTCCCTGATATCCCTTTTAATGCTCTCCAGGTCAGCATCCAAGCCGAGTGATCGAAGCTCCTTCCACCGTCTGCGAGCACGTTCATCGACAGACGCAGTCAGAAATACCTTGACTTCTGCGTTTGGCAACACGACTGATCCAATATCGCGACCTTCCATAACAACACCGCCACCTTCTGCAAGCCTACGCTGTTGAGCTACGAGAAGTCTGCGTACTCCGGAGATGGCGGACACTGGCGACGACAAACGGGTGACTTCGGGGCTTCTAATTTCCCTTGAAACATCTAGTCCGTCCACAAAAATGCGAGAACCATCACCCTCTGCGAAGTCAATATTCAATTGGCTGGTCATTTTTATGATAGCATCTTCGTCTGAAAGCGCAATTCCTAAGTCGAGCGACTTCCATGCAACAGCACGATACATAGCGCCTGTATCCACATACTTATATCCGAGTCTTCTAGCGACTTCGCGAGCCACAGTAGTCTTACCAGCGCCCGCGGGCCCATCTATAGCAATTGATATCCTTCTATCTTTCACGGTTATTCTCCGCTCCTCTTATCGAATAGACTTTGGCGGAAGTCTCTGGCTTGCTTGAACCAGTGTTCGATATCGGTTCGATTGCCTGATTCCATTAATCTCACAGCATCTTCCATTTTTGCACAAAGGGCTTCTACTGCCCGAGTAATACTGTCGGAGTTTGAGATACATATGTCGCGCCATAGCTCGGGCGAACTGCCTGCCACGCGCGTCATATCTCGAAAGCTGCCAGCAATCAATTCAACAATCCGAGGGTCTACGCCCGCCTGCTCTGAAGTGAGATGAACGAGTGCAGCAGCCATAAGATGCGGCAAATGACTGATGACAGCAACGCAACGGTCGTGAGCCTCGGGAGACATAACAATGACACGGGACCCGATCGCTTCGGCCAAGTCATGCATTAGATCAAGAGCCTGTGAATCAACGTTCTCGAATGGCGTAAGAACATATGCGGCGTTAACGAATAGGTCAGGGCTTCCGGCCTCGACTCCGGTGACATCCGAACCAGCCATGGGATGACCGCCTATGAATGAGATACCAGATGAAATCAGGTGAGATGCTCCCTGGCATATCTCAGCTTTTGTACTGCCGGCGTCGGTGATAATACACCCGGAAGGTGCTAGAGGCGCAGCACGGCGAACAAAGTCGAGTACCATACCGACAGGGGTTGCTATGTAGATGAGGTTTGCTTCGGACGCGACTGCATCAAGATCGGTGGTCCAGGCATCAATTGCACACAGTTCGACAGCCCGCCGAAGTTTGTCGGGATTCCGTCCGACACCAACAACCTTTCGGGCTAGCCCTCTTTTCTTCAGTGCCATGCCGAACGAGCCACCGATCAATCCCACACCGATAATGGCAGTGCATTCGACCTTAGGAAGGCCCACCTGTACCACTCCAACTCGGAGTTCGCCCAACTGCTAGAATTATCGGCGTTAGCTCCTTCATCAAGTTTTCAAATGTCTCCGGCCTGAGCGACTGAAGGCCATCCTTGAGGGCACACTCGGGCTTTGGATGCACTTCAATCATTAGGCCATCTGCACCAGCGGCAATAGCTGCTTTTGCAACAGGCATCACGAGCTTCCAGCGGCCAGTCGCATGGCTCGGATCAGCTACTATTGGCAGATGGCTGAGTTCGGAGACAGCGGGAATTGCGTTGACGTCGAACGTATTGCGTGTGAGGGTTTCAAATGTTCTGATTCCGCGCTCGCAAAGGATGATTTCGTAGTTGCCTCTGGTGGCAATATATTCGGCGGCCTGAAGCCACTCCTCGATAGTCGAAGCCATTCCCCGTTTAAGCATGACAGGCTTACGCAACATACCAATTTCTTTGAGCAGGGCGAAATTTGTCATGTTGCGTGTGCCAACTTGAAGGATATCGGCATATTTCGCGACCAGCTCAACGTCCCGCGTGTCCATGACTTCGGTTATGATCGGCATACCTGTTTCAGCTCTGGCGGCATCCAGGATTTTGAGGCCATCCTCACCTAGACCGTGGAAGCTATATGGCGAGGTGCTAGGCTTGAATGCTCCTCCGCGAAGTATGCGGGCTCCAGCGCGATGGCACGCTCTGGCAGTAGATAGTACCTGCTCCTCACTTTCGACACAGCACGGTCCTGCCATAACAACAACTTGACTGCTGCCGATCTCTATGTCTCGGACCTTAATTACCGTCTTATCTGGATGGAACTCCCGACCGACGATCTTGTAGGGTTTCAAGATCGGAACGACACGTTCGACATAGGGCAACGTCTCAAGTTGCTGGGCAATCAGAAGCTTATCTTCATCTGGTGCTCCAATTGCACCAACGATAGTCTTCTCGACGCCTTTTGAGATATGAACTCCATATCCCCGACCTTTGAGATTACCTATCAGGTTTTCCAGGTCTTTGTCGGTAGCTTGTGAGGAAAGAATGATAATCATGGCTAAGACGTGTTACTCCTATGGAAACCTTGGACGATTTGTTAATATGCCAAGACCTCTTTTAGTGCGTTTATGAATCGTTGGTTCTCCAGTTCGGTACCGATTGTGACACGAACACAAGTGGGATAACCAAATATGTCGCATGTGCGAATAATGACGCCCTTTTTCAGCAGCTCGGTAAATACGCGACGGCAATCGGTCTTGAGATCCACCCAAATGAAGTTTGCTTCTGTTGGCACATAGGGCAGACCCATGGAGTCAAGAGCCCCGTACAAATACCGCTTCCCTTGTGCGTTAACCTGTCTACTACGCTCTACGTGCTCGGTGTCTGTCAGCGCAGCCACTGCGGCTACCTGTGCTAGACTGTTCACATTGAAGGGTTCACGGACTTGGTTCAAGCATTGGATTATCTCTGGACGAGCAATGCCGTATCCTACTCTCAATCCTGCCAAGCCGTATATTTTCGAGAAAGTGCGTAATACAATGACGTTGGCTCCATCGCGTACGTACTGCAGCATGTCAGGAAAATCGGGCATTTCGACGTATTCGTAGTAGGCCTCGTCGAAGACAGCTATGACTCGTTCTGGGAGTCTGCTAATAAAGCGTTCGACTTCCTGGGCGTTTACAGCAGTGCCCGTTGGGTTATTCGGATTAGCTATAAAAATGAGCCTTGTCTTATCCGTAATTCTATCGGCGATTGCGTCTAAGTCGTGAACATAATCTTTTAGTGGCACCATCACGCACTCGCAATCGCTGAGGCAGGCAGCTGATTCATAGCGCACAAAAGAGGGATCTGCTTGAATCACCTGGTCTCCCTGCGATAGGAATGTTATGCCTATATAGTGGATGATCTCGTCCGAGCCGTTGCCAATTATGACTTGATCTTCCTGAACCTTCAGGTGACTGGCAAGAGACTTCTTCAGGTGATAGCAACTACCATCAGGGTAGAGATTCACTTTATCCAAAACGTTCGTCATCGCGGAGACGGCCTTAGGAGAGGGTCCTAAAGGATTCTCGTTAGATGCCAGTTTCACAATGTCTTTTACTCCAAACTCCCGCTCTACTTCCTCAATAGGTTTGCCAGGGACATAGGGTTTCAAGCGGCGTATGTGCTCTTTCACAAGATCGTTTGCAGACATTGTACTTAACTCCTGAACGTTTTGTTCAGTTTAGCAGATTAGACTATTAATTGGCAACAAGAACATGGGGTATGACACAATGCGAGAAGGAATCTATCGTGCAAAGAAACCGCAGACTAAAGGAGGAAATAGGCAGGCGTGTTTCTCAAGCAATCGTGACAACCGTAGAAGCACCAGATCAGTTTAGCCATCAGGAATAGATGGGTTAGCGTCAAGCAGGTTGACCAGGACCTAACCGTGTGTAACCTTATCTATCCTTTGTTGAGCAATGGTAGCTTCTCTCGTACCAGGTGCTACGTTCACCGCCTTACGCCACCAGTCCAACGCCGCTGAGATATCGCCTTGGAGGTATGCTCGATCTCCACGTTCGATATACAGAATCGCTATATTCTGGGTAGCGGCAAATGCAGCTTGACTGCCTTTGCCCACCTCTATGGCCTTCGCCCACGCTGCCAGCGCTTCATCTTCCTTGCCCATAGCTCGCAACAGGTTACCCATGTACACATACGAGTTTGGATAATCTTCGGCAGTCGTGATGGCTTTTCCATACAGCACCAGCGCCTGGCCTGGGTCTCCTGCTTGTTCAGCGGCATATCCAAGACTGGTGTAGCACACAGCGATGTTTTCCCTGATTAGTTTGGTTGTCCTAGGGTCGCGTGTCAAACTAAGTGCCTTATTAAACTCCTCTATGGCAGCACGATAGTTCTGCGACTCGAAATGTTGCCGACCTGCCTCCATGTGCGAAGAGAACTCCTGACTGCGTCCTGCCTCCAACCACCCCTGATATGCAGAACTGAGAAGCCATATCAAGCCCACTATCAACGTACAAACGACAACAACAGCACACATGACTTTTAGAAAATACTTGGCTTCAGGAGTGATAACAGGTTGTATTCGCCAACCAAACAATCCAGGACGTCGGCGATTGACATGACCAAAAGGGTCAGGAATGCTGGGCGGCTGCGATACAGGCGGTACGGATGTGGAAGGTGGATAGGATGTAGGTGGTGTTGATGGCCTCCATGTGGGAATTGGCGTACTGACTGTCGCGCTGGCGGAACTGTTCTGGTTAACAGGCGAAGGATATGCAAAGCCGTTTGGATCAAGGTCAGCGGCTACGTCTGCGGCCGATGGGTAACGTAGGTTTGGATCCTTTGCCAGACATCGTCTAAGCACGCGCTCGAAATGCATAGGTATGGTCGGAGGATACGTAACATCCTGATTCATAATGTTGTAAGTGATTGTGACCACTGTATCACCGGTGAACGGCTTACGACCGGTTAGCATTTCATAGAGCATGACACCAAGTGAGAATATATCCGTCCTTGCATCCAAAGGTTTACCTGCAATCTGTTCGGGCGACATGTAACTAGGTGTACCGAACACCTGGCCGTCTGCGGTGATCCCTGGTTCTTCCATAATCCGCGCAATGCCAAAATCAGTAATCTTAATATTCCGACCACCCGGCAGTACATGAATGTTATCTGGCTTTATATCTCGATGGATTACACCTTTGGAATGAGCGTACGCAAGCGCTTCACAGACTTGCTTGGCTATTTCGACCACTCGCTCCGGCGGAAGGGTACCCTCGATGTCGAGTATAGTGCGGAGGGACTGTCCTTCCAGATACTCCATGGCTATGAAATGCCGACCACTGAATTCACCGGCTTCGTAGATGGTGACGATGTTTGGATGTGAAAGCGATCCCGCTGCTCTGGCCTCACGGTAGAAACGCTCCACGCGCTCCCGCCGCTGGACAGCATTGAGATTCGGCGGAAGTAGCAACTCTTTCAAGGCAACCCGACGGTTTATCGTTGTATCCAGAGCTTCATAAACGACGTCGTTGCTTCTACCTATCTCACGTACTATGCGATACTTACCTAAAATCGCTTCTGACACGACAATCTACCGTTTCATCGTTCTATGATCGGAGATAAATTGCAGACAAGGCAGCAGGTGGAGGCTTTCGAATTCACATATACTTGCAGTGCTGTTTAGCAGCCAAAGAGCTCGCTTGATGTTAGTTTCACCTTTTCAGCAGTCTTCCTAGTCGGCTATGGCGACCGACTTTACGAATATCCCGAATACCTATTATCAGCGTAGTGATGTTGTCTCCTCCTCCACGCTCATTTGCACGGTCAACAAGCTTGAGAGCGGCCACAGAAGGGCTCCAAGCGCTCGCTGTTTCCAGGATCTCTTCATCCGATACATACCCTGTCAATCCATCGGAGCAAAGCACGAGTACATCACCTTTCTCCAATTGCTCCTGATATATATCAACCTCAACATCTGGCCCGGCACCCAAGGACCTTGTGATGACATTTCTAAATGGTGAAAGACGAGCTTCCTCTTCGGTTAGGGAACCTCTTTTGACTTGTTCGGATACCCATGAGTGATCTTCAGTAATCCTTCTTATGCTACCGTTACGAATCAGATACAATCTGCTGTCTCCGACTTGACCAACAACCAGTTCGTTGTCTCGTAGTATAGCCACCGTACAGGTGGTGCCCATACCATTCCTCTCAGCCACGATTTGAGCTGCTTCGTAAATGTATGAATTTGCGCCACGGATTGCAGTCCTCAGACTCTCAACAACGTTTTCGCTCGGGTCAGCATAGTAGTTTTTCAGGATCATTTTAAGGCCTAGGTCGCTTGCGATTTGGCCGGATGCATGCCCCCCCATTCCGTCGGCAACAGCATACATAGAGCCCTTAACCGCGAGGACTTCCAACTCTTCTGGCTCAAAGAACTCGTACTTATCTTCGTTGTTCTCACGCACCAAGCCTAGGTCAGTGCGGGCACCAATTCGCGTATCCACTACAAACTTTGGCTGAACGTCTTTTTTCTGTGCCCACGCTTCTGCCAGCTCTTCAGTATGTAGCTTAGCTGTTATCTCGGTTTGTTGTTCCATGGGTCAAACTCCGGTTAAGTCAGCGGAATTGATTATCCGTCAAGGGACTCGTCATCTGATTCCCTCAAATCTTCTGCATTCTCCGTCTCACTTCGGGACAATCTCTCCTCTGGATTCGAAAGAAGCTCGAGTCTAAGGGATGTCCTGCCAAGAACAACCTCGTCACCTGGACGGAGTGCCATTTTGACGTTCGGTGAAATCCTGGAACCGTTGAGGACCGTACCGTTAGTACTACCGACGTCAGTGAGCCAAAACCCTTCGCTATCAGCTACCAGTTCGGCATGTCTGCCGGACACGTATGGATCATCACTAAGAGCGATGTTGTTTTCTGTTCGACGCCCTATTGTATTTAGCCCAGGCTGGACAACAAACTCCTTGCTGGGGTCTGAGGTGCATACCAACTTCGCCACGGCCATGGCAGATTCTGATGGACCTGCTTCCTCCGAAACGAATTCACCAACTTCAGGAGACACGATCCCCTCGCCCTCTGTATGTGCTGAGACAATCTCATCTTCCGGGCTTTCTGTGATCTCCGCAGCATCCTTCGATGCACCCGGCAAGACAAGAGAAAGCGTATCTGAGCCGAATTTCACTTCGGAACCGGTCGATATCTCCAATCGCTCACCTTTGGCTAGAGGCACACCGTTAACAAACGTACCGTTTGTACTCCCGAGGTCCTCTACCCAACACTTGCCAGCCTCCAGAATAACAAGTGCATGTTTGCGTGAAACCGTCGGGTCGGTGAGCAGTACGTCTGCATTCTCTCGCCCAACGGTGTTTTCGCCCTCGTGCAATAGATACTCACGCTGGTCTGACAGGCGGATCAACCGTGGACACTCACTCACATCTGGTACTTCCGGCACTTCTCCCGGCACAGAGGACATTAGAAAGCCGCATTCACCGCAGTACTTTTCGGCGGCGGAGTTTTCGGTATTGCATACTGGGCAAACGACTGAGGCGGCGAAAAGAGTGGCATTTTCGCCAGGTTGAACAACTGAAATTGTACTGTCCGAAGTTAAAGCCGTTTTGTCCATGTCTGTGCTATTCATGGTGCTATTCCTTTCCTGACTGTTTGGCGTTCAGATGTTATTTCTTCTTTCCCTGATCAAGGTTGTAAATTGTCCCTATCAGAGTTTTCTCGGCATCAGCACCACCTTGCTGGATACTTTCTATGGCTTTCTGTACCTCGTGAGCCTCTTCCAGCCGGCCTTGACTTGCCAGCAGACTCATAGTCTTCTGAAGTTCCATGGTGGCAGTCATTGCCGAGATCTGCTGTGTTTTCATTCCCATCACAGTCTTCTCAAGATTTCGGGATGCGAGGGCAATCTCTAATTCTTGCTTGACCACAGGATTTACGCCAGAAGCAATCAAAGCTTTATCCGGTGTAAACTCGAACTCAACATCGCTCGTGAGCATTTCACTACGACCGCTAACGGCATCGTCGTAAGAAATATCGGCCTTAGCTATGCGGTAGATCCCGGCAGGTCGAGGAGCGAACTCGAACTCGCACAGCACTGACATTGCGGTTCCACGCTCAAGATCGGCCAATATGACCGCCATCTGTCTGGGAGCAAGCGTACTGAATTGGCGGCCGTATATCTGTCGGAGCTGTACCCACCGCGGGAGTGTAAGCCTCAGTCGGATATTTCGCGCAGTAATAGTCATGAGTGTCTGCAATTCCCTGCGAAATACCTCCGGGATGAGGTCGGGACGTGAGATGTAGTAGTAATTGCCCCCACTCCTGCGGGCGATTCCAGCCATAAGTTCTTCGTTATACTCGGGGCCAAAACCTAGGGCGGTAACCGTTATTCCCCTGTTTTTTTGATCGGTGACTTGTGCTACAATTGAAGCGAAGTCCTTGATTCCCGCCGTTGGTTCTCCGTCCGTCAGCAAAAGGACACGGTTGACGTAACCATCCGACATGACAGACATAACTTGCTGACAGCCTACGACAAGCCCATCGTAAATGTTGGTTGTGTTTCCAACTTCGATCCGAGCAATATGCTCTTTCAAGAGGGTCTTATTGACCACCCGTCTTGCCGGAACCAGGACGTCTACCTGTTCAGCAAACGTAACTACAGAAAGGACGTCGGTAGGTTCGAGCAAATCGATGACATGAGCACAGGCTTGCTTGACATACTCGAGAGGTTCTCCTTCCATCGAACCACTTCGATCTATCACCACCGCAAGATTCAGCGGTAGACGTCTTCCGGCAAAACTGGCGGATGAACGCAACTGGACAAGCACATGTTCGCGAGACGATTCGGTTGACAGTGCGTAACGGTTGCCCGTAATGCAGTCCATCTCCAGTGCCTTGACCGTACCAACCATTGCTGTCTTTCCGACATCGTTTGTACCCGGCTGAATTGCCTGGGTACGCATATTTGCATCGTCGCCGTTGGGCGGAATTATCCGAGTCTGTTCCATGTTTGCCTCCCGTCAAGGTAGATGAAAGCCGCAGTACCTACTGTTCGAACTTGAACGTAGCTGCTCCGAACGCCACTACATCACCTGGATTGAGCTGTTGTCTGGTCACACGCACGCCGTTGACCATGGTTCCATTCGAACTTCCTTCATCATATACGATGAACGTTCCCCCTTCGTTCTCTATCCTACCGTGCTTGCGCGAGACCGTCGTATCTAGTTCCAATCTGATGTCCCGTCCGACCTCACGGCCAATGGTTGTAGGACCAAATGGATTCAGCGAAAAAGTCTGGCCGGCATAGGAGCCACTTATGCCAGTAAGGCGTGGTATTCCTGCTTTAGACTCGGTGAGCGGTGCCGCCGTGAGATCCGAGTATTGTGCCTCAGAGGGTTGAGAAGGTTGGGATGGTCCTAATGTGCATGCGCACGCACCCGTGACTGGATCCTTCTTACTCCCGCAAAATGGGCATATTCCTGGCATTGTCGGGATTTGAACCGGCGGTTTCTCCACGGAATCTACTGGCATGGTGAACTTAGATGCTGTGGCTTTTTCGTGAAACTCGAGACGCATCGACCCGATTTCGATGACGTCGCCGTCGCGTAAAGTATCTGTGGTTACTCTCTGGCCATTTACGACGGTTCCGATGGGGCTACCGCCGTCTATCAAGACATAGCGTCCGTCTTGCTTCTCGATGACGGCATGGAGTGGAGCTATGTTTCTGTCTCCGAACAGCCCTATGTCTGACAACTCATCGCGTCCGATAGTGATACGATCTTTTGAAATAACGTATTCCCTGCCTTCGTTTCTTCCCTTTAGTACACGTATCCACGCCTGCTTCATGAGAGTCTCGACCAAGCCAATGAATAGGCCGATAGCTCCCCCGGTTATAGGCATGCTGATACCCCTGGCTATGACACTCGGGGCGCGCGAGCTTTCCGGCAAAGGAGACAAGACATAAGGCACGACTTCGAACAGCATTCCCCCAAGGAAACCTCCTATGAATCCACCAATTGCCCCATGTCGAACAGCTTTAGATGATCTTATAGCAAAACCCTGCGATGTACCTAGTATTAGACCGATTAGGGACCAGCCTAATGCGCGGACAAAGACATCCCAAATGAAGAATAAAGGACCTAAACCTAGATTTGGAAGAGGAGCGTTTGGATCTCGGTAAAGTGGACCAAAAAGCATTTGTCCAAAGAACAGTCCAAGCACGCCTCCTACAAGACCTATTCCGGCGCCCCAAAGCATGTCTCTGCGAATGAGCCTAGAGCTACCTGTACTCAGCCCATTTACGAAGCCTAAGGCAAGACCAACCAGAAGCCCAAAAATACCCCCCAAGAACGACTGTTCCCTGACGATTTGTTCCACACTCCCTTTTCCTTGAGAGAGCACTAAGAAACCATTGAAATCTATGATCACCCACGCTATCATTGCTGCCAATGTGCCTGCAATAAAGCTTAGAGTAACCTTTGTGCTAAGTGACATATGGGTTCCTCGCCATTACTAGACCGACACTTGGTACGCCTTTGTTGTGCTAACAGCCTTCACAAGAACTATTAGTAGAGTCAAGAAGCCGAGAAAGCATGCCTAGGATTTCTGGAAAATGGGCAAATCGTTCTCTAGGCTTCAAACCTCAGTTTGGTATTGCCTACTTGAATTTCGTCACCAAATCGGACGCTACTTGTGGTAACACGAACACCATTCACAAAAGTACCATTTGATGATCCTTCATCAACTATGGTGTACTCCCCGTCGCTCCTTATGATTCTGGCGTGCCGTCTTGAGACGGTGCTGTCTTGACTTAGTGCTATCGTATTCGATGGGTCACGACCTATTGTTACGGTCTCGCCTTCCAAAGCAAAGATACTACCCAAATGCGGCCCTTGAGTCACGACCATCCTCGGACCTGAGCTGGCTTGGGTGCCGGCTGCAGGAGAACTACCAACCGAACATGCGCACACCCCAGTTACTGTATCCTTCTTAGTACCGCAAAATGGGCACACTGAGGGATCGACTGGTTCGAACGAACTTGGCTGCGCTGGAGATGCAGGCCGGGACTCATCGGGCAGATCAATTCCCATCTTTTCCATAATCCGTTTGAAATCTCGTCCACTTCTGTGCATCACGCGAATAGCAGCGTAGACGATGACTACGATAATAACCAGACCAACCAGCACCATAGGGAAGTCTATACCCCGCCTAGTCCTCCCTGCTGGCGGTTGTTCTTGAGTCTTGCTAGTTTTATCCGCGGTCGAGTTTGTGTCAACCTTTACAGTAGGGACGTTCCCACTAACTGACACCTCAATGAGCGGAATTTGATCCTCGCGGTCGGCTGACAGAGTCAAGCGCTGAGTAGCACTCGCTTCGCCAGATGCCACGGTAACCTCGACCGGTCCAATCGGCACATCCGTGAACTCGACAATACCTTTGGCAAATGGATCAAGCACTTGAACACGAGCACTGTTCTTTTCATCTCTTAGGGTAACGGTACCGGCGGCAACTGGCGCGTCCTGAGATGTTGAAGTTACGAGAATCTGTACTTTGCGAAGATGAATAAAATCATCCGATGTCAGGCGAAACTCCACTGGCGCCTTTGGTTTGGCTGAAATGTCCAATACCGCTTCGTTTCCTGTCCTAGCATCAAGAACAAAAAGTTTGCAATTGGGCACCTCGTCTTTCACAAGGGGTAGGTCTATTGTCGCCTTTTGTTCTTTGAAGAGACGAGGTGGAGTGACTGTGTCGCTTCCATTTGAACCCTTGTACGCAAACCAATAGTAGTAATTGCCCACCTTTGGAACGCTCAGTGAGCCTGTTTCTGTGGCACACGAGGCACAGCAGAGGGTAAAGAAGACTAGGAAAACCAGCGCACATAGTACTCGCATTCGGCAGCACCCCCAGAGGTATTAACAATCTATTTAGAAACCGGTTAACTTTTTCAGTGCTTCCGGCAACGCTTTCAGCAAGTCCCCAGCTATCATTCCTGCCTGGCCGATCTCATCAGCCGCGATATCGCCTGCAAGTCCGTGGACGTAGACACCACAGACCGCCGCTTCCAAAGGGCTAGCGCCTTGGGCCAGCAATCCGCCAATTGTACCCGCCAGCACATCGCCTGCACCGGCCGTCGCCATGCCGGAATTGCCTGTCGTATTGATAAAGACTGCACCTGATGGATCAGCTATTACAGTTCTAGCACCTTTCAGGACAGTTACACAATGAAAACGAGAGGATGCCTCTCTTGCAGCTCCGATTCTATCTGACTGTATCCTATCTGAGGTAGTTCCAAGCAGACGTGCCATCTCGCCGGGATGGGGGGTAATTACGAAGGTTTCATGGTTACCTTCAAGTACGGATGGAGCACATGCCAGACAATTCAGCCCATCCGCATCAATTACCAGTGGCTTGTGAATCTTGCTAACGAAATGGCGAACGAACTCACGAGTGTCTGGATGGGTCCCAAGACCGCAGCCAAGGACAACCGCTGTAGCATTCTGACACAACTCGTATGCCGTGTCCACTGCAGCGAAACTCACAGAACGCTCTTCTGTCTCCGGTAACGGACGAGTCATAACTTCAGTCAACTTTGTAGCCATTATGTCTTGCAGACTAGCTGGCACCGCAAGCGTACAGAGTCCTGTGCCTGAGCGAAGCACCGCTTCCGCCGCCATGGCAGCGGCGCCCGAAAGCCCGGCTGATCCTGCAATCACAATAGCCACACCAAAATTACCTTTGTGAGCATCCGGTGGTCGCTTTGGCAGATGTTCTGCTGCCCACTGTGAAGATACTAACTCGACGTTGACCTCATCGTAGAGTTGGTGAGGTATTCCGATTTCGGCTACGATAAGTTTTCCGGCGAACGCAGCGCCTGGGTATGTTACCAAACCAATCTTTGGAAGTGCGAACGTAACCGTGACATCAGCTTTGACGCATACGCCCAGTACTCGGCCTGTGTCTGCATCTAGACCAGACGGAGTATCCACAGCCACCACCGGGCGATTAGCCTTATTGATTGCCTGAATTATTTCTGCAGAGAGTCCTTGAACGTCACCACGAAGACCGGTCCCAAATATGGCGTCGACTATTACATCACTTTCCACGAGAGCAGAGTACACATCAGCGATCTTCTGGACTGTATTGACAGGCTGGCCTGTTTTCAGCAGTATGTCTAAGTTTGTCTTAGCGTCACCCTTAACGTCTGTGCACTCACCTAGCAAGTGAACGGAGACACGGGCTCCGTTATCCCGCAGATGCCGAGCGGCGACGAAACCATCACCACCATTGTTACCTTTGCCTGCGATGACAGCTATGTTTTTCTTTGACACTGATCCAAGCAATTGTGTGACTGCATCGGCGACATGCCGACCGGCGTTTTCCATTAGCACTATACTGGGAACGCCGAACTCTTCCTCTGCACGGCGGTCAAAAAGACGCATCTGGTCGGCAGTTGCGACCTTATAACCATCTAATGCCACGTTTGACTCCATCATCGATAAACGACACCCTATAGCTGATTATACACTAGTATAAAGGGCGGTTCAAACTGGACCGTTGTCTGCTACTGCGATCGCACAAGCCACTGCGTAGGCGTGGCAATGCGAAATGCTCACCATGACTTTCCGTCCAATTGAAATATGGCTAGCCCTGTTTGACAGTCTTACGACCGGACCTCCGTTGTCATCTGAAAGTATCTCGACATCCAACCATGACAGACTACTGCCGAGACACTTTGCCACTGCTTCTTTCGCGGCAAATCTACCTGCAAACCTCTGAGCCGGAGTATTGCATGACAGACAGTATTCTTGCTCGGCAGGTGTGAATACTCTGTCACAAAAACGAGGTGAGCGTCTCATTGCTCGCTCGATTCTACCTACTTCTATTATATCGGTACCAATACCTAGTATCATCACAAAACCCCTTTGTACTTAGACAATACGACCTTCTCTCGTAGATTCCTTCAACACCAGCTTTGTGTAGGGCTTCTGCGACAATCATCACTGCCATCGCTATTCTTTCCTCCAGCTTGTGAGAATATATCCAGTTTTCCTGAAACTTGTGGTATTGCCGTCTGAATGCGGGTATAAGAACAAAGAACAGTACTAGGAGGCAGCTCGCATGGCAGATTCATGGAGAGTCTCGAGGCTCGATGTTGACGTTTCGTATGAAAAAGGCATCCCTATCGTAAAAGCCAAAGGCGAATGCGACCTGATCACAAGCCGTAAATTGAAAGAGACTGTGGATGAACTTCTTGCGTCGGGACATTGCAAGATGATTTTCGATATGCAAGATGTGGCTTATTCAGACAGTGCCGGCTTTCGCGTATTACTCGAAGCTAGAAACAAAGCAGTAGCTAAATCCGGCAACATAGTTCTAGTGAGCATGAAACCACCCGTGGAACGGGCATTCAGCCTGCTGAGACTTGGTGAACTAATAATTCATGCGAAAAGTGTAGAAGAAGCCCTTGAAGTGCTTAGTAACATTGAGTGCACGCGGGATAGCAAGCCCTAGTCGCGTCTTGCAGAATTCGTTTATTCCTATGCTTCCATGGACTAGAAAGCATTACTGCGACAATTGCTGCGTCTTGATTTTGTGGATATAGCGGGCGGCACTCAAGGCGGCCACTTGTCCCTGCCCCACTGCTTTGGCAATCTGGAATGGTGGGCCAGTGCAGTCACCCGCGGCAAAGACGCCTGGTATGTTTGTGGACATATTACAGTCTATCTTGATGTATTCGCCTTCCATCTCCAAATTATCAATCAATGTGCTCACGGGTATTGCTGAGCGAACGATAAAGATGCCGTCCGCGTTGATGATTCCTTCTTCGGTCTTGAGTGCACGTGCCCGAGAATCCCCTTCGATTGCCAAAGGGGTAGCACGAACGAGTGTGACAGAAGGGTCCAGAGCTTCCACGTTGGGGTAGAGTGCTAGATACGTTACGCTTCGAGCCAACCCTGCGAGGGCATTTGCTTCTTCCTCGCCTTCCGGGATGTAACCGACGACAACTACATCCTTGTCGCGGTACAGGGCACCGTCACATGTGACACAATAGCTGACTCCGCGACCTAGAAATTGCTCCTCTCTGCGAAGAAGTTTTGTTTGTGTGACGCCAAAGGCCAAAATGACCGTTATACTGCGATACAATCCCTGGTCAGTAGTAATAATGAAGCTAGATTCATCCGGCATAATTCTGAGTGCCTTTTCCTTATGGAAGGCATAACCAGTATGCGCAAAATGCTTTGAGAAGTGAGCAGCTAATTCAGCGCCAGTGACTCTTGGAAAGCCAGGATAGTTGGTGACTTCGGGGTACGTATTTACCTTTGCAACCGGATGACGATGATCGATGACAATTGCGGTGAGGTTCCGCGCCTTTGCATTAACTGCGGCAGAGATACCGGCGGGGCCAGCACCAACTATCGCCACATCTGCCGGCTTGCCGGTAGACAAATCTGTAATCAACTCGGTCACCTCCTGGGTATTTCCATTGTAGTTGTACCCATCCTTAGCCAATCGAAACATCCTATGCACCCCATGAATGGTCAAGCATCAAGTGGTAGATAAATAGTCAAATAGACCTGCTTCCGGCGTACCGCGCGCTAGGGTATAGATGCAAAACCTCCGCGAAGGCCTTGACAACTTGTCAAATCGGTGCTATAGTTATGACAAATTAAGGAAAGATGCGTGAAAGCACCTCAAGTCAGTGAGGGTAGATAGCGTTTGTCTTCTCTTGTTGTTCACGTCGCTGTCAAAAAGAGCGTGTCATCTCTATTCAGCAGGTCCAAAATCGGATTCGATAGGCCTGCACTGGGAAAGGGACAATTGGGAGGGGGTGCGACATGGCCATCGATGATAGCTTCGAGGAACGCGAAGGAGCAGTCATAAGGCTTACAGAGCGCGAGATCGAGGTCCTGAGACTAATTCTGGAAGGAAAATCTAGCAAGGAAGCTGCTGCTGAACTGTGTTGCAGCAAACGGACTGTGGATTTTCATCTTGCCAGGGTGTATCAGAAGCTGGATGTATCAAATCGCGTGCAGGCGATGCGCCGTGTTGCTGTTCTAGGTTTGCTTCCCGTGGATCAAGCAAACGAAGACGGCCGTCAGAATTAGAGACTGACAATTCTGGTCATGTAAAGCTTCCGAGGTGGACAGGCTTAGGTATAGATTCATTAGTATAGCCCCTCCGAATGGCAACCTCTAACACCGCAATATGCACAGGGGATCAACCCTTCAACAATTTCGCGAGTGGCTTGGCTTGTTGGAACAGGTTAGGTCTATGAACAAATTCTCTCATGCATTCTTGACCTTTACATGCCCGCCCATGCTATACTAAGAGTGTCTGTCTGTAAGAACTATGTCCGATCTGGTTCTCGGGATTTAAGTGATACCAAGAGTTACAATACCTTACCTGAGTATAGCAATATCGCTAACCTGCCTGCTGTGGCCCATAGACGCGTCAGCTGTATCTAAAGATTCAGACTGTCTGATGTGCCACAGCTCTAGAAGTCTGCAGAAGAAGTCGGATGGACGAAATATCTCGCTCTATGTAGACCCAAAGGTAATTAAGGCATCTGTGCACAGTGAGCTAACGTGCATAGAATGTCACACTGATCTGACTAATGAATCCCTCGTTCACAAACCAAATGTTTCGCCAGTAGACTGTAGTCGCTGCCATGTACGCCAAGCCTCGCATCCCGACGCAATTCATAGTGTAATAGATCGCAAGAAGCGACCGTCATGCGCTAACTGTCATGGTACACACTACGTATTATCAAAGAACAACCAAAATTCTAACATATATCCGCCTAATTCCGAGATACTGTGCATCAAGTGCCATGCTGATGCGAAAGCCGTAAAGGAATACCGATACGGAATTCATGGGATGGCCAAAGACAAGAGCGGGCGAGCAATTGCTGGATGCATCGAGTGCCACAAGGTCCACGAAGGAGTCTCTGCCACTGCCCCAAGGGCCTGCGCTGATTGTCATATGGATGAATTTCTGGCGTTTTCAGGCAGCGTACATGGCCGGGCTTTAAGTCAAGGTAATACGGATGTACCTACATGCGTCAAGTGCCATGGCAACCACGATATGCTTCCATCCGAAGATCCCCGGTCAACCACTTATCCGACGCGAGAGGCCAAGCTGTGCGGGGCGTGCCATGATGATAGCAAACTGGCAAACAAATATGGTTTACCGGACGACCGAGTTGAGACTTACCTAGAGAGTTACCATGGTATTGCGGTCAGACATGGAAACCTGAAGGCTGCGACCTGCACTAGTTGCCATGAGTCGCACGGGATTCTCGTTTCGAGTGATCCGGCCTCGAGTACTCACAAGAGCAACCTACCAGATACTTGTGCAAAATGCCACATTAATACGAACGAGCGGTGGGCCGAAGGGAAGTCCCATGTAGTCATTTCTCCAAGAGACAAGAATGTACTTTACTATGTAAGTACCGGCTTCAAATGGCTGACTATCGGCACAATGACGGCTTTGATTGGACACATTATGTTGGACCTGTTTGCTCATACGCGGAGACGGTTTAGGCGAATGACGTCGGGAGGCGGCAGATGAGTATCGGAGCCAAATCGAACAAAAGAGCAGACAACAGAGAATTTCTTAGATTTACCCTCTTATTCCGGCTCCAGCATATGGCTCTATTTATCAGTGTATTTGTCCTGATTATAACGGGCCTACCAATGCGATATGCCGATACCAGTTGGGCCGGGTGGTATTTCCGCGCTGTTGGCGGCATTCAGACGAGTGCTTTCATCCACAGGATTGGGGCCACACTGCTCATTTCTGTGGGCGTTTTTCATATGCTTTATATCACCCTTACCAAAGAGGGTAGACGCGAGTTTCGACAATTGCTACCCCGGCTGAAAGATGTGACGGACGTAGTCGGTAACGTTCTCTATTTTTTTGGAATTTCCAAGGAAAGGCCGAGATTCGGACGTTTCAGCTATATAGAAAAGTTCGATTATTGGGCTGTGTATTGGGGCATGGTTGTCATGATAGTTTCAGGGCTCATGTTGTGGTTCCACGGTCAAATCATGAATTTCGTCCCCAAGTTGTATCTTGACGTTGCGCGCGAAGCCCACAGCGACGAAGCTCTCCTAGCAACATTAGCAATAGTCATCTGGCACTTCTATAATGTACATTTCAACCCGCGACGGTTTCCAGGTAGTCTGACATGGCTAACCGGTAAGATTTCCGAAGAGGAAATGATGCACGACCATCCTCTCGAATACGAAGAGATCCTCAGTCGGACGAGTAACGGTCTAAGTGAAGCAAACCCGACGTCCTGTGTTTGCACAGCCAAGGAGGAGGAATAGGTGATTCCCAGAGGTTTCAAACCCGTCGTCGAAGTATGGTTCACGGCGATAATACTGCTACTGCTCATGGGACTCATCAACTTCCTGGCTTCGTGCCGACCCGTACCCGAGACTGGCATTGGCAGGCCGACTATGGTACCGTCAAGCGTACCTAAGATTCTCCAGCAATCATTCAAGATACCAGCAGAAGCTAAGTCGGTCAGACCGGACAAAGACAGGAGATATCGCACTCATCCAAAGGGATGGATAGAGACTCATACAAAGGACGGTCTAGCCAAACCAGAACAGTGTATCGTCTGCCATACCTCGGAATCGTGCGTCGCTTGCCACCAAGACAAGGTTCCGTCGTCACATAAGAATGCGAACTGGGTGATAAAGCACGGTTTACCAGCGAAGCAAGATCCAGCTAAATGTGAAGTCTGCCATACGGCGGCATATTGCTTTGAATGCCACAAGTCAGCAAAGCCGTCCTCTCATGGCAAGAATTGGAGTGCCACACATGGTGAACGCTCAATATCTCGGAAAGCTGATTGTAGCCTCTGCCACGATCAAAGTTCGTGTGACGCGTGTCACGGCATGACAATGCCTCATCCAGTCGACTGGAAAGCTGTACACGTCGAAAAGGCAACCAAAGATGAAAAATCCTGTGTCAAATGTCACAGCGAGAATTACTGTGCAGAGTGTCACGCAAAGTCAAAGCCTGCTAGCCATAATACCAACGAATGGGTTGTGAACCATAAACCACCCACACAAGACAGAGCCGAATGTCTGAAGTGTCATCAACAGTCATACTGTGATAGCTGCCATAAGACAGCAAGGCCCAAATCCCACATTGAAGCCTGGCCAAAGACACACGGTAAACTCGTGCTCGAACAAAAGCCTGACTGCACGACGTGTCACGAGGCGAAATCGTGCAAAGAATGCCATGGGGTAGATATGCCACATCCGGAAGCTTTCATGCTAAAACACAAAGACTACGGCGCAAGCCTTGCGCAAGGTTCCCCCTGCTATAAGTGTCACGAGCCCAAGTATTGTAGTTTATGTCATAAAGAAGAATGAGCAGTGCAGATGATGTTTTCCACACTGCTCACGGTCCTGCTCAGAGAATAGTGTGCTGAGAGGCTATTTGCCCCAATATTGAACGAACCAGTCGGCTAGCGGTTCTAGGTCAAAGCTCTTCCAACCGCCGGGATCGCCATTTTCGAAGAGCGTTACACCTATGATGTACTTATCTTTCTTGAGTTCGGAATCAAACCATTTCAGCCAGTTCTGGAACTGTTCGGCCGTGCCTCTCGCCTGCCAACCATCAGTATCTTTGTTTCCGCCCTTGTCAACGCCGCCTTCTGTCAGAATCATCGGCATATCGGCAAGATCAGCATACGGACCCTTGAACAGCTCATAGAATCTTCTATATCGCAGTGAGTAAGAACGCTCAACCTGAGGATCTGTGGTGTATTGCAGTGTATAGGAATGATAACTCCACACACCACCGACTTTCTTAATCGCACGGAGTGCCGGAACATAGGCAAGAATCTTTTCAGCTACTTCCTCCGGTGTGCCAGAAGGATTGCCGACGGGTATACAGGCCAGGCACGGCTTATATCCAGCCTTCGCGCAGATTTCTGCGAACTTTATTGAGAACCGCGTATACCACTTTACATCCTCTAGGGTCGCAAAGGCCGGGCAATTATCGTACTCGTTATTGGCCTCTATGTAGTCAATCAGCTTGCGGTCCTCGGGCGACAGCTTTGAAATCCGAGGCCAGATGATTTTGTCCCAATGTTCTTGAGCCTTTTGCTCTGGATTATCGGTGATCTGGTAGCGCACGGGGTCATAGCACCTCAAGACAACTATGCCATCAGGGTTGTGTTTCTTGTAGTCTCTTGCGGCATCAATCATCGGCTGCCAAGGGTCGAGTATCTTGAGAACCGGCATTCGCCCTCGAACCATCTTCTGACTGCCCGGTGTGTAGCTACCAATAAGGTGTATGCCTATCTTGCTGGAAAAAGGTCTTGGTTTTGACTTGGTCTCCTTAACGGTGACCCCAGAAACAGCGGTTACGCATAGAGATCCAGCTAGAAATGTCGCGAGAAGCAATTTGTGCATAAGATTTCCTCCTTACTTAATTATACGACTGCTGGCGTTCAAAAAGATTCTAAGTAACCAAGAATTGCATCTAACTAGCGTTATGTCAAGGGCGCATAAGCATTTCGTTTATTGTGTAGACTACTTATGGTAGTGCAAGAACCATTCATAAAGGTTTTCTTCACGGTAAGCCTTATCCCAACAGTTGTGTCCGATACCCGGATATAAAGTAGCTTTGCATGAGCCTCCGGCTTCCTCCAAGAACTTCACCATGTTTCGTGTCTCATCTACTTTGATGATAGGATCTTCCATGCCATGGAAGGCCCAGACGGGAGTGCCAGTCAACTTCTCAGCCATCCATTTGCTGCCCCATCCACAAACAGGAGCAACGGCGGCAAACATATGGGGATTCCGGGCTGCAATCGCCCAGGAGCCGTGCCCTCCTTGAGACAAACCAGTCAGGTACAGACGGTTCTTATCAACATTGTACTCTTTGATTGTCCTGTCAAGAATAGCCATAACCATTTCCTCTTCTTGTTCCCAATCGTCTTGCTCCTCTTGCTTCTGAGGGAAGACAATCAGGTAGGGCCATTTGTCCACGTTCTGCATCACTGCACTGCCCAGACCCACTGTTATCTGTCTCAAGCCGTCAGTACCACATTCGCCCTTTCCGTGCAGGAACAAAATAGTTGGAATCGGCTTTCGAGAATCATACACAGAAGGGACATATACAACATACTTAATGGTCTTGCTGTCCAGTTTGATAGTCTTTAGCAAGAACCCCGCCGTGTGGCTTTGATCTGTAGCTTCTGAACCAGAGATCTGTGCGCTCAACGCACACACGGCACAAAAAGCGACACATGCAATGCTAAACACTGGCGATTGCTCCTTGAGCTCATAGAAGTTGAATACAGCATAACAGATAGTATCCAAGGTATGCAACAGATTCGTTCGCGCCGGCCTTGTAGCGTCTCTTGGCAGGTTGACAAGCTCATGCGTCCAATGTTATAGTCAACCACCAATGCGAGCGTAGGAAGGGCCGTACGTATGGAACAGGTATTGAAGATACTCGAAGAGGATTCCAGAGTGACTCCGGAAGAAATCGCAGCAATGACGGGCATGAGCGTTGAAGAGGTAAAGACCATAATTGCGGAGTGCGAGCGCACGGGGATAATTCGCGCGTACAAAACTGTCATAGACTGGGACAAGATTAGGGAGGAGCCCGTAATGGCGTTTATAGATGTGAAGGTTTCGCCCGAGCGTGGAGTTGGTTTTGACGACATAGCTGAGCGCATATATCGTTTCCCTGAGGTCAGAGCAGTCTATCTAGTTTCGGGAATGCATGACTTGCGCGTACAGGTAACCGGCAAGTCTATGAAAGAGGTAGCTTTCTTCGTGGCTGAAAAGCTCGCAACTATAGACAGGGTTCAGTCGACTAATACGCATTTCTTGCTGAAGAGGTACAAAGAAGACGGTATTATTTTCGAGTCACCCGAAGCTGACAGACGTCTAGCGGTGACACCGTGACGAAAATCTGAAAGGGATTAGTGGAAACGAAATGAATATCTCCGAAAGAGTAAAATCTGTTCCAGCATCTGGAATTCGGAAATTCTTCGACATAGTCTCCCAGATGCAAGACGTGATTTCTCTTGGCGTCGGAGAGCCGGACTTTACGACGCCATGGCGCATCCGAGAAGCCTGTATTTATTCGCTGGAAAAAGGGCACACGAATTACACCTCCAACTACGGGCTAATCGAACTACGTAAGGTGCTGTCAGCTTACGTCGAGCGCAAGTACGGAGTCACATATAACCCAGAAAATCAAATTCTGATAACGGTAGGGGTCAGTGAAGGAATTGACCTAGCTCTGCGAGCCATACTCGAGCCAGGCGATGAGGTAATTGTGCCTGAACCATGTTTTGTCGCGTACAAACCCTGTGTGATATTTGCAGGTGGCACGCCGGTGACTGTACCAACAGGACCGGACACGGGATTCGTACCGACACCGGAGCAGATCAGAGCTGCGGTCACCCCTCGGACAAAGGCGATAATTCTCTGCTTCCCGAACAACCCTACGGGGGCAGTCATATCTCGCAATGAGATGCAGGCTATTGTGGACATAGTTGCGGCAAACGATCTTTACATAATCAGCGATGAGATTTATGACAAGCTAGTGTATGGTGTGGAGCACACGTGTGTAGCAAGTCTCAACGGCGCCTATGAGCGAACGATATATCTAAACGGGTTTTCAAAGGCCTATGCTATGACTGGGTGGCGAATTGGATATGCACTCTCGAACCCTGATGTCATAGAGGCCATGATGAAAATCCATCAGTACATTATGATGTGCGCTCCAATCACTGCACAAATGGCGGCTATCGAAGCCCTAAAGAACGGTGAGAATGATACGCTAGAGATGGTCCAGCAATATGACCGAAGGCGGCGTTTCATTGTAAAGGCACTGAACGACATGGGCTTGGAATGCAACGAACCTAAGGGGGCCTTCTACGTATTCCCAAGCATCAAGAGTACCGGCCTTTCGTCGGAAGAGTTTGCAGAGCGACTACTTCATGAAGAAAGAGTAGCGGCTGTTCCTGGCAACGCCTTCGGAGACTGTGGAGAGGGTTATGTTCGCTGTTCATACGCCACCAACCTACAGAGCATCCAGCAAGCCATGGAGCGCATGGCAAGATTCGTGTCAAGGATTAACAAGCAGAGCGGTTGAAACGTAAGTAGTAGGTAGGTGCAGGCAGGGGAAAGAGACATCATCTCCATTGGCTAATCGCTAGTCACCAGTGTACAACAATTCGCGCCTATATTAGTCTGTGTCTAACCGATAAAGCGTTCTTCCGAAAGGACATCAAGAGCATGCAAGAGTCGCGTCTAAGATCCTATTGCTTCTTGCTTTTCATGTTCGTCTTCTCTACCTTCTCTGCCCCAGCGTTTTCCGCTGAAAGGGTGTTCTGTTACACCACATGGGATACAACCTTCTTTTATGTGGGGGTGGAGGTCCAGGACATGGACGTGGTTGGAACTAACACCACGCACATGTCTAATCCGTGGGAAGATGACAGTATAGAGGTATTCCTCGAGACAGACAATGCAAGAGCTTCTAATCGCACTCCAAACACATATCAAATGTCAGTTAGTGCGGCTGGAGGCTCCAGCTGGCTCGTTGGAGACGGTGGCGTTCCCACGCCGAAGAAGATTTTCAGTTTCAAATATTCGCGCAAGGTGCAAGGAACCATAAACAAGTCAGGAGACAGAGACTCTGGATATACCATCGAACTAGCAATGCCCTGGAAGGAAATGGGATTGACTCCGAAGCCTGGACAGGTGATGGGGTTCAATGTAATTTGCAGGCTTAAGGGAGAAAACACTGGCTTTGTGAGTCTTTCACCTGAGGTAAAGACGGAAGACGATATACAGTGTCCGGCCAAGTGGGCAAAAATACGATTTACAAACACACCGACTATAGTCGCCATACAGGATGGGATATACATGTGTCGGCAAGTTGTTCGAGCAGCTCCCAGAATTGATGGCAACCTGGAGCCCGGAGAGTGGATCAGGGACATGCGTTTCCAAATGCTGAAGCCTCCACCAACGAAGGTTCCCGGCCCTAAGTACTTGTTTGAAAAACTCTCTCTTACCCACTATTTCTACTGGTATCAAGGCGACGTCAGAAAAGAAGCACCTGTAGGCCATGTGCGATACCCAGATGGGAGTAGTGCACTTACTGACCATCCCTTGGACGGTGCTGGGCCATGGTTTTCGCATGATCGAGTTCAGTGGCATAAAGACCAGCTTCTTACGATTAGGGAAGCAGGGATCGATGTCATAATTCCCGTGTACTGGGGTGCAGCAGTTACAAAGAAGCAGTTTGCCTCAAAGGGTTTGAACTGCCTGGTTCAGGCACTTAAGGAACTGAAGGCTGAGGGTAAGAGCTATCCATTGGTAGGCATGTTCTTCGACACTAGCGCGATGGAATTGCAGTATGGTGAGAAGCCCGATCTTACGAGAGAAGACGTAAGAGCTACCTTCTACGGAATGATCAAGGATTTCTTCTTGCAAGTGCCAGACGAGTTTCGAGCATCGGTGCAACCACCTGCGGAAAAGGGTAGCCGGCCTGCGTATATTGTCGTCCTCTATACAGCCTCCATGTTTAGCAATTTGGACGATAGCTTCATTGACTATTGCAATAAGCGGTTTGCGGCCGATTTTGGTGGGAAACTGCTCTGGATCGGCCATTCGGATTTCCGCCCCAAAGCAGCGGTATTCGATGGTTACACAAACTATGGAGCAGGTCTCGGTTATCAATTCGATGATACGGGCTGGATACGCATAGGTGCGGTTGGGGCTGGCTATGATGACTCGGCCGTAACTGGCCGTACTACTCCTATACGTTCTAGAATGGCGGGAGAAACCTATAAGAAGGACTTCGATGCTGTTCTTCTGAAATCGCCCGACTGGCTGGTAATTGACGGTTGGAACGAGCTACACGAAGGCAGTGATATTTGCCCTACTAATGAATATGGCAACCAGTACGTAAGCGCAACAAAACTGAATTTGATTCGCTTCAACGGAATGCGTCCGTACGATGCAAGGTATCTGAAACACAACATACCGTCCGTCATGTTACCTAACACGGTCTACCAAATTACACTTACTATTAAGAACGTCGGTACAAAGCCTTGGTATCAAGGTGCACAAGGAGTGTTTCTTGCTGGGCGATGGTTCAAAGACGGGATGGTCCTGGCAGATGCGGGGATCCGAGTTCCCTTGCAGCAGACAGTTCTTCCTGGACAGACCGTACACAAGACGATCGGGATCTTTACTTCGGATCAAAATGGGAATCCTCTACCTGAGGGAGAGTACGAATTGAGGCTTGACTTGGTACGCGGCCGAGACGATTGGTTTTCAAATAATGGGGATACCCCTCTCTGCATTACGGTCAACGTCGGCACTCCCGGGCCAGATACCTTTTCGTTGGTTGCTTCCAGTCTTCCTGCGCTGATAAAGTCCGGGGCAACCTATAATGCCAAGGTTGTGATAAGAAACGACTCCGCGGCCACATGGAAGGCGGGCAGCACTACTATCGGCTATCGCTGGTACAAAGTTTCCGTGGATCTTGGCAAAGACTCCCAGGATGCTGTGGAGTTACTTGGAGAGCAACTCTCGGCAGTAACATTGGACAAAGATGTGCCGCCGGGTAGGACAGTCGAGGTAACCATGCCGGTGGCTGCGCGGGGCGCGGACGGTAACCCACTTCCAATATGGACGCAAAATGATCTTTGGACATACATCGTACAATGGTTGCCAGTCTGCGATGGCAAAGCACCTGCCGTGACGGGAATTGGGTATGCTTCAGAAGCCGTAAAAGTCCTAGCTGATGATTACGGTCCTAGGTTTGTTACAAGCGATACACCAACTGAGATGCAAGCGGGAAAGACAGTCAAGGTCAACTTAGTAGTGCTAAACAATGGTGTAGAGACGTGGACGAAGGGAGATTATAGTGTAGGATACCACTGGTATTACTTTGACGGTACGGAGGCCCTTTGGGACAGCGCAAAAACTCAAATCCAGACTAACGTGGCCCCGGGGCAACAGGTGACAGTGCGTGCTTCGGTTGTTCCGCCATCATACGACGGTCAGTATTACCTGGTTTGGGACATAGCACACAAAGACAAGTGGCTATCTACAACTGGAAACACAAAGGGTAAGGATATACTTGTTATACCGGTTACCGTGACCGGCGGTAGGCTAATTGCTCTTGACCTTACAAGCCTGCTAAATACGGATGTAATGAGTTTCGATACCAATCGCGGGGATGGAAACGCAGACGGCAATGGGCACACTTTACCCGCAGAGTTTGTTCCGCCGCTGGTCACGAACGCAACCCACGATGGGAAATTATGGTCCTGTGGGCTATGGTCGAGCGAGCGAGGGACAGGGCTCGAGTCCTGCAGGCGCATATCGTTTCTGTATCCGTCCAAGAGTGACGGTCACGACAACGCGATATCCTGCAAGGGCCAAACGATAAACGTAAAGCCAGGAAAATACTCGGCAGTGCATTTACTTGGTTTCGCTACAGAGGACACCGTGGGCAATATTACGTTAACGTACAAATTACAATCAAATAACGTGAAGATCGAATTAAGTTCGTGGGATAAGGCACCTATACACGGTGAGCATCCCGCATTTGTGTGTTTGCACAGGCATTCACCTGACGGCGACCAGCGAGGCCAACCGTGTTACCTGAACCACTATGTGGTTCAGTTGGATCCTTTGCAGGAGCTAACGTCGATTACACTGCCGGCCAATCCTGCGATCAAGCTGCTGGCGGTAACATTGGAGAAAGCTCAATAGAATAACGCGACTAACGAAAAGCAACACCTTGTCGAGTCAACTTACTAGCATACTCAGGGCAAGTACCATAGAGCGTTATGCCCGTGTGGGTAGCAGACTACAATAACGGGATCAATTCTCGATACAGACTAGTTGTGTGACCTGTCAGTCTTCAGGCAATACCCCCCCGATATGCCTTCTTTGCATCGAATATGAGCACTCGTCATTCACCAGCTCGATGATCCAAGATTCCACGTATCTATAACAGGCTTTCACACGCCTATCTTGTGGAATAAATGCACTGGCGGTTGGGAGCTACAGTATAAGCATGCCGTTTTACAGGGGCAGATAACACAAGATATCTCGCCTATCGTTCTCACAAGGTAGCCGACTGCAACACATAGACCAGTACTGGCTTTGTGTTCAGCGAGGGCCGAACCCATGGACTTAAGCGCGGCAAGTGATCTTGTTCTTGCCGAGTTTTCGTGTGTAGGAGGTAAGCAACAGTGACATTTCTACGAAAGAACATTGCGATAGCCATGGCGTTGGTGGTGCTCTGCGTACATCAATTGGCTGTTTCGGCAACACCAAAACTAGTGACAGGAGAGGTCTTAGTGAAGTTCAAAGATGGAACACCAGCGTCAACTAAAGCCGCTGTTCATCGACAGAACAACGGCAGAGTACTCGAATCCATAAAATCGATTGGTGTTGAGCGAGTGGCTGTTGCACGAGGCATGGAGACAGTCCAGGCTAAGAAATACAAAGAAAACAAGAATGTTCTTTATGCCGAGCCGAACTATATCGCATCGATAGCAGATACTATTCCTAATGATCCATTATTCTTATCCAATCAGTCCGATTTCACACGCATAGGAGTACAAGGAGCTTGGGATATCAGCACAGGCTCTTCCTCGGTGATAGTTGCCGTAATTGACACGGGCGTTGACTATGCACATCCTGATCTAGGCACGCGCGTCGTACAGGGACGTGATTTCTACAACGGAGATTCGGACCCAGCGGACGATAATGGTCATGGCACGGCCGTGGCTGGCATCATAGGTGCGTGTACGAACAACATGCTGGGAATCGCAGGTCTCACGTGGAACACAAAGATAATGCCCATAAAAGTTACAAGTTCAACGGGGTCAGCGCCATATTCAGCAATTGCAAACGGCATCATATATGCGGCAGACAATGGGGCACGCGTCGCGAGCATAAGCATCGCCGGAGGCATGTACAGCAGCACCTTGGAAAACGCTGTGAACTACGCATATCAGCGCGGTTGTCTCGTCGTGGCGGCGGCAGGCAATAGTTCGTCGTCGTCGGTCTACTACCCTGCTGGCTGTACAAACGCAGTGGCAGTTGGAGCGACGGACGGCAATGATCAGCTCTACAGCTACTCGAATTACGGTTCTGCGCTGGATATTGTGGCTCCTGGTTATGCGTACACAACAGCAAGGGGAGGCGGTTATTGCAGCTTTGGAGGGACGTCATGCGCCACCCCACATGTCTCCGGCGTTGCTGCTCTCATTGCATCTCTTAATCTTCAGTACTCTGCCGCCGACATTGCCAACATACTGACACGGAATGCTGACGATCTCGGTTACGGTGGCTGGGACCAATACACGGGTTGGGGCCGCGTGAATGCCTATAAGGCTCTTCATTATGCCTACAACACGAATAGTGCTCCTCTACCTGCAGTAGACACTCAGCCGCCCAGCATAGCAATAATCTCCCCCACAAACGGCGCCGAAGTCTCTGGTATAGTCACGCTCTCAGCTTCTGCTTCGGATAATGTAGGCGTCGAAAGTCTGCAGTTCCTGGTGGACGGCGTTGCAGTCAGTATGACGAAGAACGCAAATCCTACGTCGTGGGACAGTCGGACAGTAGCTAACGGATCACATGTGATTACAGCAATTGCCGTAGACGCCGCAGGAAACTCTTCTGCATCGGCTCCGGTAACGGTCAATGTAAACAACACCACCGAATATACGCAGGCGTTCGGCGGGACTGTAGTGGCCAACAAAGGTGTAAAGTCACACGTCTGGACGGCCACCCAAAGCCTAGCAGTAACCACTAAGCTATCATGGTCTGGCAGCGCCGTCCTGGAACTGCGCTTGTACAACAGTTCAGGCGCCCTCCTGGCATCACAATCATCTGGATCATCTCCGTTGATTCTGGACGCAGGGATCCTGCCAGCGGGGAACTACACATTCGCTGTTAAGGCTATCTCAGGCAAGGCTCGGTATCAGCTCACCGTAAGTGCACAGTCTCCGTGATAGGCCTCAGGGCCGTTGCCTCATGCCGTGGTCTAGCATATTTGGTAGACCATGGCCTTTTTTGTTCGCCAGCAGCGCAACTTCAATTCTGAGATTCACAACACGAGCATGTACAACACGCGATTAGTCTACTACTGTGGAGTTAGCCGGAAAAACTCAGCGGGGTTGTCATGTAATATCATGCTAGCAATGCGCTCTGCCTCAGCGACAGTGAAGTAGCCATCATTCACCTTCTGCGAAAGCACCATAGCGATGTTCCGACGTGCCAGCTTCAGATGCGATGCCGCAACCTCAACCGAACCCAAGTCGCCGCCGAAACCGAATATCTTATTCGCAGGAACTAGCTCCAGCCACTCGTCCAATGCTCTCCTGGAGGCTACCGGAGAAATCATATGTGTCCAGCAAAGGTCGGCTCTCAAATTCGGAAAGGTCTTCACCAATACCCCAACTTCAGCACAGTATGGATATCCCGCATGGAATAGATCAAACTTAGCCTCGGGGTATCTGAGAAAGATATCTGTGAGAAGAAGAGGGTTTGTTGGCGGTAATGAGGTAGCATTTCCGGCAGCAATCCCCGTATGGATTTGGATCGGCATATCGCAGTCGATGCACAGTTCTACCAGCCGACAGAAAAGGTAGTCACACACCAGCTTTACATCTCTCTGGTCTGGGCTGTCACAGCTGTAAGCTCTGTCAAATGCCTTTTCAGCTTCCTGCCGGTTCGGGCATGCGTAGTCCAGCCCTCTGGTGTATGCCTGCGCCGTCTTGATCGCCACGACACCGCTTTCGATTGCATTCGAGAGTTTTCGGGACAGCTCAGATTCCAAGTCCAAGAGGGAGTTAATGCTGACGTTGTGGTATTCGCAGTAGGCGTCCAACTCCTGTCTGTTGTGAAAACTCATTAGGTAATCCAACCTCAACACTGGTACGAAGAGTTGCCGATCCACATCCGCCCTGCTGATATCTAGAATGCTTACTGCAATATGTGCAGTGTCTCTCAGGACATGTTTGTACCAGCCTGGCTTGCGCAGTTCACGAATCTTGAAGCCAATTTCCTTGTAAGTGTCTCTATTCAGCCCTGGAAGCCCGTAGAAGTCTCTGACCGTCCAGTCTATAACCTTTGCGTATGAGGTGTTTCGCGCCTTCTCCCACCAAGGCTCGAATAGAGCCCATTTCTCATCCTCGGATGCGTTTGAGAAACGAACCCTCTTCATGTCCTCGACTGGCATCCCGGCGGATATGATATCCAAGTCGACATAGTGCATCAGTTGGGAGAAATCAAGTCTTCCTTCATCTTCCGCCAACCACTGTTCTTCTGGTGGTATGTGCTCATGGGTATCTACCACCCAGATTCCGTTGATATACTCTTGAAGCTGATCAAGTATCAAAGTCACGCGAGACCTCCTGCAGAGGGGATGAATTACTACTCAAGGCGTGGTTCGGCTTGTCGCCAATTTTATCCTTCCCGAACGGACCGATTGATTTGCAAACCGTGATTTGAAATACCCTATGCCCCACCCCTGTTTGACATACTCGTGCATCTGGTGCTAGAGTTTACCGACAAAGTCAACTTCTCACAGCTGATGAAAGGGGTCCATGATGATTCTGGTTACCGGTGGGGCAGGATATATCGGCTCACATACAGTCAAACTGCTCCTGGAAAGAGATTACCAAGTTTTGGTCTTTGACAGTCTGGAGCTGGGACATCCAGAGGCGCTGGCAGGCGGCACGCTGGTCCAAGGAAACTTGATGAACGAGGATGATATCGAAAGCGTATTCGTAGGCTATCCCATCCAGGCCGTCGTCCACTTTGCCGCTTATGCATCGGTAGGAGATTCAGTTGCTGACCCCCAGAAGTACTTCGACAATAATATTCGAGGCGGTCTTAACCTAGTAAATGCTATGCGAAAACACGGCGTAAACAAGATCATCTTTTCATCCAGTGCCGCCACATACGGCGAGCCGATGGATATTCCTATCCCAGAAACCCATCCCCAGAACCCTACTAACCCATACGGCGAGACGAAGCTGATGTTTGAAAAGATCCTCAAGTGGTATGACGTTGCCTACGGAATCAAGTCCATTTCTCTTCGCTACTTCAACGCCGCTGGGGCTGACCCTGAGGGGCAAATCGGCGAAGATCACGAACCGGAACAACACCTGATACCAATCGTGCTGAAAACCGCCCTCGGTCAGCGCGACAGTGTGAAGGTATTTGGGACAGACTGGGACACGCCGGATGGAACTTGCATTCGCGATTACATCCACGTGACGGACTTAGCGGATGCTCATCTGCTTGCTCTTCAAGCTTTAGAAAATGGCGGAAACACCACAGCCTATAATCTGGGGAACGGAGATGGCCATTCTGTAATGCAGATCATTAACGCGGCTGAGGACGTCGTGGGACACAGGATTAACTGGGAACCCGCACCAAGGCGTCCAGGAGATCCCGCCCGCTTGGTGGCAAGTTCCGAAAAACTGAAGAGAGAGCTCGGGTGGAAGCCCAGATACCCCGACTTGCATACTATAATTACTCACGCCTGGGCGTGGCATTCCACCCATCCGCATGGCTATCGAACACCCAGTTAGTTCTCTGCCCAGGGACTTTGATTCGGAGCGGCAAGAACAGGAGGAGCGCAAGTGCGGAGGTGTTTTCACATTCTATGGCTACTGATATTTGCTATTTCACTCGCTGATAGTTATTCGCGGGCAGGTCAGTCTGCCGAAGTGAACCTGCCAGTCATCCGTCCCACTGAATTTCCGAAAGTGGGAAAATTCGAAGTACTCTGCGGCGACTTTCACATGCATACCGTCAACTCTGACGGCAGGTTGACTACTCGCGAGCGAGTTGAGGAATCCGCACGCATGGGATACCACATAATCGCCATCACTGACCACCGCACAACTCGGGGCTACACAATCGCCAAGCATGTCGGTGAACAACTGGGTTTGATAGTGCTCCGCGGCATCGAGACGGGTATCAAGGGTGCAGAGCATATAAATGCAATCGGCTTCTCCGGCCAGTACGAACCCACTGACTCGCACAGTTGGGCGGAGGTTCCAAACGCCGATACCGTATACTACCGAGATGAACTGCGGGAGATAACCGACTGCGGAGGTTTCGTCATATACAACCACCCCCATGTCGGCTTCCGAGAGCCTGTCGAATGGGGTGTCCGAGAAGGCATAATTCAGGGAATCGAGGTTAAGAACGATGTCGTGGGCGAAGGCTGGAACACAATTGCATGGAACGGTCGACACTGCTACCCTGATGCGTTCGATTACGCGCTCAAGCACAATCTGACGATATTTGCCAACACGGACGCCCATGTTCAGCGCAATGCGAATCCAGCCGTGACCCTTGTATTTACCGAGGCTCGCACTCCCGAAGCGGTCATGGAGGCTCTCAGAGCCAGGCGCACAGTGGCATGGTTTGACGGAGTACTCTGGGGAAGAAAAGAGATCCTGACAGACCTTATCCGCGCATGCGTGAACGTGTCGCTGTCAAAAGGCAAGGAGGGGAAAACCTTCCTGAATATCGAAAACCAATCGCCAGTTGCTTTCACAGCAGTCATTGATGGGGTCTCCGCCGAGCCTGTAGAGATTCCCGCATATCAAGCTATACCCATTCCTACGAACACAGATGGCAACACAGTTCGCATCAGATGGACTAACATATGGATCAATCCCACTGAGAACTTGGAGATCACCCACCCTCTCGCCAAGAGTAGGTAACCAGGAGGCATTCCATTGACCCTAGCGCTCTTCCCATTTGTCATCTTTGCCTGTCTTCTCTTCGCGGAACTGTCGATAGGAGCGGCGGACGGACAAACCAAGACACCCCGCCCAGGGGTCCCGCCGTGAGTTTCAGGGTACTCGGCCAAGACCTCTCCAGAAGCGGCTAAGGCTGATGTGGAAAGCGCACGACTTACCCATGTGTTGATTTACGGATGGCACATTCACGATGCCCCTGCCGAACAATGCCCAGGGAAAGTGATCATCTCACAAGTTGGCTGTCCTACCTTGGCACAGCAAAGCTCTGGAAATATGGCGTCGTTCCCAGCAAATGTGCCTGTATAAATCCTCTTTTACTACCAATAATAGTAGACGAAGCTTCCCAGAGGCAGTAATGAATAGCGCAAATCGAATTTGGGAGCTCCCGGGTTGAACTGGGAAACTCCTGGATAAAAGCGGGGAAGTCCCCAAAGGAGTCGGGGAAGTCCCTGATCGAAGAGGGGAAGTTCCAAACCGAGTTGGGGAACTCCCGAATGGGACCTGGGATATCGGCAGAGATGCATGCAACACATGGGAAGCCGAAGACTGCGCCGAGCATTTTCTGCCCCACCCCATATTTAACATAGGAGGAAAAAACATGGCGGTTCACGATTACATACCGCGCAACGATGCGGAGTTTTCCGATTGGATGACGAACTTCATTGCTGGCTTAACAACCCATGCCCCCACGTTTGGTCTGCAAATAGCAGACATTACCCCCATCAGTAACGCCAAGACGGCATTTGACAGCGCGCTGAGCAATCAGGTGGCGAAGCAGGCGGATGCCAGGGCAGCCGTGGAAGCGAAATCAGCGGCACGAAGCGAAGCAGAATCATTGGTGCGAGCAATAGTGAGGGAGATCAACAACAACCGCGCTATGACAAACGAAATTCGGGTTGACTTGGGGTTGAATCCACGCGATGAGGAACGCACTTCGTCATCTGTGGGAATAGACGTCCCAAGCCTATTTTTGGAGACAAAACCTGGGCAGGTGATCGTGCACTCTGGGACAGATGCGTCGAACGAGCTTCACAATGGTAAGCCGGATTGGGCAAGAGGCTGTAACATCTACCGCAAGAAAACCGGAGAGTCTGGCTTCACGATGATAGCCTTCGACACTGCGTCGCCGTATGTGGACACCATCACAGGGCCAGCGGTAGATGTGACATATAAGGTGGCTTACCGGGGCACCAAGGAGACTGATATCGGGCCTATGTCTCCTGAGCAGACGATAGCGGCGGGTGGATAGGCCTAATACCGGGCGGCACCAGCGACCCCTTTGGATATGCCCCTATTTGCACGGGCGAAGGCAGCCTCCCTTCGGAAAGCAACGTGCAGGAGTACTGGGGTGAGGAATAGGCCGATTGGGCATACCCCAGTACTCCCCCATATATCATCCGTTACTTATATTCAGGCAACCAATCGCCGTGAGCCTCGAAGAGGTCGTCACTCATGGCGACAATTTCATCCATTGTCAGATTTGCCATGTTCAGCGGATCTAGCATGGCGGCACGGTAGACATCTTCCCTCTTTCTGGTGACAGAAGCCTTCTGGGTGAGCAGGTGGACGTTCATGTTCGTGCGCACGATGGCGGCACATTGCTCTGGCAGATCGCCGACCACCACGCCCTGGACGCCGTTTCGGTCCACGAGGCATGGAACTTCTACGCATGCGCCATTTGGCAGGTTGGTGATGTGGTTTTGGTTTAGGATATTGCCATAGATTACGCACGGCTCACCAGTTTCGCAGGAGTGGATAATGCTGGAGCCGTATTCCACGCTTTTGTGAATCTCTCCGATAGGCTCGTCTTTGTCCATGAAGCTCTTCGCCATGGCATCCCAAGCTTCGTTTTGTGCGATACAGCGGCGGATATATTCGTCTATCGGAACTTTAAAGCGCTCGATTAGCTCTGGGTGGTCTTTGCGAATGAAGTATGGCACATACTCCGCCAGGTGTTCGCTGGACTCGCCGCCGTAGTATCCGAATTTCTTGAGCATTTCCATTCGGACTGGATCATGCTGGACGAAATCCGCCCCCTCGTTGACGAGTTGTCTGAGCTTGGGATACATATCCTGGCCATTGTGTTCAAGCTTGATGAACCAGGAGCAATGGTTTGTGCCTGCGGCGATGAAGGCTAGCTCGTTAGCTGGGACGCCGAGGCAGTGTGCCAGCCAGTGATGTGCGCCTTGGATACCGTGGCAGAGACCAACCGCTTTGACTTTGGTCTGCTGCAAAACCGCCCCGGTATTTATGGCCATGGGGTTGGTGTAGTTCAGCAACCAGGCATGGGGAGCGAGTTCCTCCATTTCGCGGCAGAAATCGACCATCACGGGGATAGTGCGGAGTGCTCGGAAGATACCGCCAATGCCGAGGGTATCAGCGATGGTCTGCTTTAGCCCATACTTCTTGGGTATCTCGAAGTCTATGACTGTGCAGGGCTCATAGCCACCGACCTGGATAGTATTGATCACGTAATCTGCCCCGTCCAGAGCTTCTCTGCGGTCGGTGTGGGCAGTGATTTTCGGCTTCACATCCAATGCCTGAGCCACTTTGTGGACAAGGATTTCGGCGATTCTCAACCGCTCGGGGTCAATGTCCATCAGCGCGATATGGGACTCTGCCAATTCGGGGTACTGCAGGATATCCCCGGTAAGGTTTTTGGTAAAGACACAGCTACCTGCGCCAATGAAGGTTATCTTTGGCAAGTGCTTTTCCTCCTTGACAAACGTTATGATGGCACAGGTAAGGATTTCACCGTCGGCCAGTAATTTCCTTCGTAGGGGCTATGGCTTTGGTGGTCACTGGTGGTGAACCTGCCGTATTCTGCAATGGTATGACTACTCTGAGGCCGTATGGGTATGCCCTCATTTCAGGGAGACTACGGTCTCTTCGGGAAGATCCCTGGTTCCAGGGCTCCATGTAGTTCGAGTAGCCGCCACGCATAACACGCTGTTTATCGTCCCAAGTATCAGGCGGGCAAGGAGATCCTGGATACGGCGCGCATATTTCCTCACACGATTCTTTCAAGTTACCGTGCATGTCGTGTATTCCCCATGCATTTGGCTTCTTCGAACCGACTGGATGGGCATGCAGTCCGGAATTAGCTCGGTACCAGCAGTAGTCTCCGAGCATACTGTCGTCATTACCAAAGCAGTAGGTGGTAGTCGAGCCAGCGCGGCAGGCGTATTCCCATTCGGTTTCTTTGGGAAGTCGGAAATGGAGACCTGTCATTTTCGAAGCTTTTGCGCAAAACTCCTGAGCATCAAACCAGTTGATGTTATTAACGGGCATGTCTGGGGACCCACGCCATGTGGAGGGATTACGGCCCATTACCTTCACCCACTGTGCTTGGGTCACCTCGTATTTGCCGATGTAGAAAGGCTCAGGGATGACGACTTTGTGCTGTGGATATTCCCAACAGGCGGCATGGGGATCACCCTTGCGCGCGCCCATCATGTATTCGCCTGCGGGGACCAGTATGAAATCCATTTCTATCCCCTGACCCAAGCTAACCTTCAGATGGGAAGAAATTTCGGCGGTGTTGTTTGACTCGCAGAGCTCGAAGAGTTGCGCCTTAGCATCTACGACGACGCGGCACTTGCCGGCGAGCGAGGCCTCGGGTAGTTTGAACGTGACCAAAGTAGTCGAGGGCTCTAGGTTCGTAGGTGCGGGCAAAAACTTCACTGTGGTAGAAGCAAGGGTAGACCATTTACCCGCTGGAGTTTGTCGCTGAAGAGATACCACAAAATTCTCAGCGGGTTTCTGACCTATGTTATGTACGGTTATGCTCACATTGCCTTTATCAACGACGACATCACGAGAAGCAATCGCCAAGTCACAGGCGTTGTCGGGGACTTCTAACGGCTCGTGCAATCTTAGGTCCACAACGTAGACTTTGCCAGGTGGTAGTGTGACTCTCACCTCATCCGCTCGGTGTAGCAGTCGCACTCGTCGCTGTGTTTTCCAGGCGTATCGGTACTGGAAAGGAAATTCGCCCTTCAATTGCTCGCCCTGACTAAGGATATATTCGCCTGGGCGCAGACGCCATAAGTGTAGGCCGATCTCGGTAGGTTTATCCCAGAAAGAGTACAGCCACACTCTCAGCCGTTCTGGCGTACTGTCAACAACCAAAGCAGCAAAGTCTGTGCTGGGAGTATCGTACGTCACAGCGAACGTTTGTGTCTCTGTATCACCGGTAGTGGTGATGGCTCCCGTATAAGCTCCAAACACAGTCTCCACCGCAGGAAGATGCAAGCGGTCAGTGGACAACACTTCTGTTGTGTAGTACCAAAGATTGTTTCTCAGACTATTTGCGGCTGCCTCGATATCCTTCATGAAAGCGTCAAGGTCATGATTGATCTGGTACTTCTGAGGCGGGGTACCGAAGCGCATGGTATATTCATCGTATGAGCGAACTCCGGTGAAGTATCGATACAAGGCGGTATGCTGAGGCTTGTGCATATGCTGCATTGGCTGTCGAAACCACTCACGTGATCCACTAGGGTATTTTGCACGCTCAGAATCTTTCTGATAAGGTCCAAAGGACGCCCAGTCCATCAGTAGTTCGATAGGCTGAAGGAACTTTCGGTCTGCTGAGAGTGAGTAGGCGGCGAGGAATGAGTCATAAATCATATCTGCGGTTCCGAAGGGGCCGTACACATGTGCTGGATCGTCAACATACCAGGGATTCTTGCTCCCAGGTAGCGGTTTGTATGAGCCACTCGGGAACCAAATATCTCCCGGCAGCACACCAGCGGGCTTGTCTGGTGCGTCTAGCATAGCCATCTCCCGCCAACCATTGACCCATCGGAGGTACCAATCCTTTGCCTCTGGGTTGCCGTACCATGCAGCCCATAGGAAGTGCTTCATTGGACGTGCGCAGTAGCCAGTATCCCCACCTGATCTGTCATGGATGGCGACTCCGGTGGCATCAAAGAAGGAGGATTTGAACCTGGGATGTCCCTTCTGATCAATCCCCATAAACAATTCCTTAATCGTCTTGCAGGAGCGAAGATTTCTTTCGAACCAAAGGGGGTCTCCGTATTTGAGGAGAAGCATGGTGGGAAAAGTATCTGCTGAAGGTTCAGCGGAGTGTTCGACATCGCCAACCTGCTTTTCGCCTTTTTCAAACCCGTTTTGACATGCGTATGTCCATACTCCGTCGGCAAGGCGGTCTATGCCTTGACGCACGGAAGAACTGCATGTTGAAATAGCAGCTATAGGGACCCATTTTCGCATCATCTCTACGTCGTCGCCCCAACCGCCGCCGAATTGACCATCGGGCATCTGCCTCATTTCGCAGAATCTCTCCAGTATTGCCATCTCACGGGCATATGCTTCACGCAAATAAGCAGCCCATGCCGGATGCTTATCCGTATCTGCGTTCAGATGCTCACCCCATGGAACGGGAGTGCCAGTGTATTCGTTGACTATGCGGTTATCGGGCCGAATCCGCAAGAGCCATTTCATGTCTGCCAATGCCTTGCCTTTGGCATTTGCATCGCCGGCTTCCATCGCATTCCAATACCTGGCACGTGCATCGTAGAGCTTAGCCTTGTAATAGAATGGATTGATGCGTTCATCCAACGACATAACTTCTTTCGCATGTTTTGAGGCATGCCATCTATTCAACGCAAGCCGCCCAAAAGCCTTTACAGTCGGCCAATAGTTTTTCAGCACTTGATTGTCAGGGTGCTTTTCCATCTCTGATTTCCAGAGTACTGCAAAGCGTCCCTGCTCTCCAAAAAGCTGATCTATCTCCTGCTCGGAGTAGTCTTGTTTTTCAGTATCTTGACGGTATTCGCCGTAGACAGGTCTCTCGTAGTAGTTGATGTCACCGTACATGCAAGCAAGACCAGCCAGCTTGATAGTCACATCCTCCATGGCATTGAACATGAACTGTGCATCTTTCCATCTGCATTCGTTAAGCGCACGTACGGCTTCGGCAAGATTGGGTGCATTAACTCCCTCGGCGATTTGATATTTACCGTCTTTCCAGTACACTGGCAATGGGGGAAGAGGCAGTGGATAGGAATCGGGATGTGCTGGCACTCTTGTGTATACGGCAATATTGTCTATCAGCATTCCCTGTTCGGAAATGAGCGCTACACGCTGAATTCCGTCGGCGCCAACAATTTTCTCCACAGTTCCATCCAATATGACAGTCCCGTCTATTGCACAAGTAATCCGTTTACCCTCGCGCTGGACTGAAACGTGATGCCATTGGCCCGGTTGGATGAGAACCTTGGGTCTGGCATCCACAATATTCAACCCTGGACCCACTAGCCTGTTAACCGTGTTGTGCTCTGCACCGAACTCGATTTTGTAGTGGTCGCCACTCGAAGAATGCAAAAGGCATCCGATGCTCCCCGCAGGCTGGTCAGTTGGGATCATAGCATCGAATTCAAAGCGGATATCCCTCGCTACTGGAGAGTTGATCATGAGAAGTGCGTTGTCTCCACTGAGTGTCAGATGCCCATCTCTTATAGTTGCCTTTGTGCCTTTTTCCGGTTCATATAAATCACCGAGCTTTGAACGTTCAAAGTCATCCTTGAACCCTGCTCGCCATTCTGGCGGGTTGTCCGCAAATGACCGGAGAAAGCAAAATAGTAACGCCAAGATTACAACCAAGATTTTTGAGCGACCCATATCTTACTCCTACTTCAAACATTCAGACGATATTGTAACTAAGTTAGTAACCTAGTGTGCAAGTCCCTGCTAAGAAAAGTTGATCTCATCCGTATGTTGATTCCTTGATCACAACAGCAGCCGAGGCAAGTTTACGAACAACAAGGTCATCTTTAGTCTGGAGCAACGGTTTTCTCCAAAATGTCCACAACAATGACGGTCCGCTCTCCACCCGTGATTTCCAGTATACGCTGCACCGGCATTTCGGGACACGGATTAACATAGAACATTTGATCCTGGCGCAAGCCATTCCAATAGAGCTCTAGATCTTCGGCTGCACGATGATTGATCTGAACTGTTTTCAACGAAGACATCTCACGCCAAGTACTAATGTGCTGGGCATGCGCTCCGCAAAGATGAATCATACCCCCTTTGGGGTACACTGCGAGCAACTCAGCGTCAAGGGGCGCTATAAACTCTTTGTACAACTCTGGAGATAAGAGCTGGGTAGAACAACCGCATAACTGCCCATAGCCTGGTGGTTGACAACGAAGTGCGGTTATTACAGGCTGAAGCTGATCAAGTGGTATATGCTCCAAATACCATCGGTGTAAGGCACAGAGAATATTATTGATTGTTCTCAAGTCTTTATGCGCTGCTGGGTGTTCATACATAGCGATAAGCAGTTCCTGCCCGTAAAGATTGATGCCAATATTCAAAGCACTGGCGATTGTTGGAAGACCAAAAAGAGGGACAGACACTCCAGCTTTCAAAAAAGCTTCAGCCGCTCGCTTAGCAAGCACCCATGTTTCGTTAGACTCCAAGTCCGGCGATTCAAGAGTACCAACAGGTCGGTCAAGCGGGACTACCTGCCAGTTATTCTTGCCCAGTTCATAGACGTGAGCGCCAAATATCCTATCCACAAAATGAACCCCATAGACTTTAAACTCTACAACTAGGGGGCGAAACACTCGATTATCGAGCAAGTATTGTGCGTGGGCGGCAAGATCTTCGAGTACCTCGTAAGTCCAAGCTTCGATATCTACATATGGATCGGTTTTGCCTTCTCCCTCATAACCCCACAGGAAGAAAGGCTCATTGGGTTTCCCCTGGCTTCGGAGTCTCTCGAGCCTGGCAAAATGCTTATTACGAGCATTGACTAATTCGGGGGCATTCAGAACTTCTAGTGGGTCAGCCATGGCCGCCACCTCAGCATTATAGGAATGAAGAATAGCAGTCGACCAGAGGTACCCGGGAACGTCCGACGTGGCCCCGGGCACCTCCGACATGCCCATGGCTGGAAACTACCCAATCATTACGGTTGTGATTCCGTATGCCGGCACTTTGACTGTGAGAACGTCACCAACCATCTTAGCCGAGCCCTTCTTTATGGGACGTTCGAGAAGGTCTACTTGTTTAGCAGGAGTACCTGGTTTAACCAGGTCAGTGATACGAACCTGGGCTTCCGTATCCTTCCCAGCCATTTCAACCAAGCGAAGGATGAGTGCATCTGAATCTTCGGCCTTCTTCGCGGCAGCCACGAAGATATTCGGGGTCAGGCACTCGATATACCCTTTCTCTGGTGGAAGAGGACCATCCTGGACAGTCGCACTTACGACAGCCATTGGCGAGTTAAATTCTTCGCCTGCGCGAGTGGCGGCGACCACATCGCACGTACCCTTGTGTGGAATGACAGCCCACCTAATTTCATGATCCTTCACCTCAGGAAGTGGATCGGGATCGTAACTAGAACGAATCAATGTAAGGCGCAGAGTGTTCTCGAAGCAAGAGTGTCCATACTTGCAATCGTTGACAAGGGTAATCCCGCATGGTCCGTGTTCGGACTCACCTGACAGGTCTGCCCATTTCAGAGCCGGAATCTCCTGCTCTGACTGTTTCCTCTTTTGACTTCCGAAAGGAATTTCGTAAGTCGGAACACCGTTCGCAACATTGACGGGGAATGCCACTTTCAGCATGGGAACGCCGGTTTCGGGAGTACCTATTTCGACCCACCGCGTATTCAGTTTGAAATCTACCATACGCGATCCAGCATTCAGACCGATTTCCATGGAAATAGTTGAATTTTTGTACCTGCGATTAACCCGAACAGCCACACGGTTTGGGCCGCGCTGGGCTACTTGCACGCTGGCGCCGCTGGTGAGTGGAGTGCATTCAGGTGTCTGTCCAATCACCCATGCGGTCATGCCGTGTGGACTTTCGCGGTAAACCTCCAGCAGTCCGAGCAGCTTACCTTCAGGGACATACTCCTGTCCGGTTTCCTTATCGATCAAACTCTTGATCGCGCCGGATGGAAAATCAAGCTCGACTCGCAGGAATTCATTCTCCATGACCTTGGCCCCCTCGGGATTGGGGAAGTCCACGCCATAGATATTGCTAAACATCTGTCCGATATCGGCACCTTTTCCCGCGACGGGAGACAGAGAGTTGTCTATGGCATACACTTTGTAGCCCATCGGCGGTACATCGGCCTTGAAAGCGACTGTTGCAAAGTTGTGGCCCCAGTAACCGCCTCTTTCAACGACCTGCGCCTTAATCTCATTGCCGTCTGAATCCCTGGCAACAACTCGGTCGTCCTTGACGTCCTTATTCCAGACTTTGGCATAGACTATCTCTGACCTGGGCCATGCCTTCTGATTGAAGACAAGTATCGGCTCTGCATCAGGAGCGCCCTCATTGTAAGCAGTCAACGAGCCTGGGATGCCTGGGTCGCCTGCACCTGCACCCAGACCATCACCAAGCCCCCGTCCCATGGCACTGGAAGAACCGACAGCTTTCGCGGTGTTGACACGAGCAGCCAACCCTCGGAGTGCACGTGCCTCGATTGATTGATAAGTCGCCTGGATTTCCTGGAACAGACCCTGGGAATACTCATAGGTACAGTGAAAGCCGGAGCCTGGGAGGATGTCATGGAAATGATTGAAAAGGGTCCATCTCCATGCTCTACGCAGTAGATCTGCCGGATATGGCATATCGAATTCTGCCGTCGCAACCAGTGCCATTATCTCGGCTTCGGGAAGCGACTTCTCGCTTTTCCGATTTGCATACTTAATATTGCTCTGGGATGTATAGCAACCCTCGAAAATGAAGTTCAGATCGCTGTTGATCACAGGCAAGTCTGGGTTGACTTTCTCCACTGCGGAGAAAAACTCGTTGGTTGTAGAAAGCTTAATGGTAGGAAAGACTGGCCATGCGGATATCTCTCGGAACCTGCGCAAGTCTCTCCTCGTGGGACCGCCGCCGTGGTCACCCACACCATAGAGGAAAAGAAAATCCTTAAGGCCGCTTTCCTTGACATAGTCAATGAATGAATTGACCATTCCGGGATCGATTTCACCGTTGTATCCCAGCTTATCGTTAAATGAGAGAATTTCGGATCCGTCGGGTGACCGCCATTTATAGATCCAAGGACCAGGGCCTGTGCGCATGTGGTAGTAGCGAGTCACTCCTCCTCGGCTGACTATGCCAGGCACAGTCCAAGCATGACCAAAAGTATCGGGTGACCAGTCGATCTTAACGTCTTCAGGTTCGAGACCGAGGTTCTCTTTCATATACTGACGGGTGTAAAGCAAGTGGCGACACAACGACTCACCGGAGACAATGTTCTTGTCTCCCTCTACCCACATACTTGCGGTTACTTCCCATTTGCCTTCTTTTACACGTCTCTTTATCATCTCGAAAATCTCGGGATGATACTCCTGCATAGCGATATAGGTAGAAGCCTGGCTTTGTGAATAACGGAACTCTGGAAACTCCTGCATTAGTCTGTCTACAGTAGCGAAAGTATCGCGACTAACGGCAACGGTCTCGGGCCATGGCCACATCCAGTTCATATCTATGTGTGCGTGGCCAACACAGTGGATAGTGTACTCTTTGGCTACCTGGCCGATTGGAGCCATGACTGCTTCTGCTTCAGTCACTACCTGTTCTAGATCAATCGCATCACCGCTCGACAGCTTATCTTTGACATGCTTTGCGGCCTTGACAACCAGCTTCTGCCATGTTTCTTTCTTGTCGGGGAATAGTCCTGCGAACTTTCCGGCGAAGTCCAACTCACAACGGATGCGCCGCATGAGCGCAGAATTCCCAGCCTCTGACTGCTCAATATCGCGAAGCACTTTATCCATCGTTTCAGCAAACTTCATTTCTGCAGGTCCTTCCTAACTTAAGATTATCGAATTGAGTACTGCCGCAGTAACTATTGGCGGTTGGGTTTGCTAATTCCTCCGACATACACACAATGTCCGAACATTATTCGACCGCTGGATTTCGGACTATTCATCGATAAACTCTGCCATCACATTGCAGGGTTGCGATGTGTCTATATTAGGTTTAAATACCGATATTAGTCTTTGACAATTCAAGAAGATAAGATTGGAATCTGACAGAGCCAACTAGGATTAAGCCGGCTTTGTCGACAGAACGGCTAAGTCAATCTCGAGTTGCCCGAGCGGCTACGTCTTCGTAGACTGCCAAAGTCTGGCGAGCGGTTTTCTCCCAGGTGAATTGAGAGGCACGTTCGAGCCCTTTCTCCCGCATCTCGTTGCGCAAGTCCGGATCGCGCAAGACTCTGAGCATTGCGTCGGCGAGGGCGTCCGTATTACAGGGATCTACCATGATCCCAGCATTTCCGACGACCTCCGGTAGTGACGATCTATTCGATGTTACGACAGGTGTTCCACATGCCATCGCCTCTAGTGGCGGCAGTCCGAAACCTTCACAGAGGGAGGGAAAGACAAAGAGGTCTGCAGAGCAATACAGCATCGGGAGGTAGTAGTCGGGTAGTCCTTTGAGAAAAATGGTTCGATCCGATAGCCCCTTCGCCTGCACTTCATTCTTCGTACGCGTGCAGTACGTATCTGAACTGTCCAGGAATAACAGAAAATGAGGAACGCTTGAGCATATACGTTTAAAAGCGTCGATTAGCGCAGGAACGTTCTTATGAGGTTTATGATTTCCAATGTAGAGCAGAAAGTGTTCGGGTAATGAATATCGCGATCTGAACAGTGAAATCTCGCTTTCCGCATATGGGCGGAATCTGCTCTCTACCCCAAGTGGAATCACACACACGTTTGATTCGCTTGCCCTGAAGAAACGAACAATATCTGACTTTGCAGAATTAGAATCTGTGATTACCATTTTCGCGCCATGTATCGAGAGATACATCAACAGCCGATACACTAGCCTCTCTTTCCGGGATAATGCTTGGGGAAAGTGCGAGTATACGGTATCAAAGATTGTCACTACATAGGGGATTCGACGAATCGGTGGATGAACGAAATAGTTGAAATGAACTAAATCCGGCCGTTCTTTTCTAAGCGATCTGGGCAACTCAAAAAAGACTCCTGGTGAAAACTGCCCGACTCGTGTTTCCACGCGTGAAAACCTGGGATGGTCGGCCAGGCATGAAAGAGACCCAGGGCGGCAAAAAACCGAATAATAGTTCTTGCAGTCAATCTCAGCTAGCCCTTGAAGCACGCAGGATATTACCCTACCTATGCCTGTCGGTTCAGGTAGCACCAATCTGCCGTCAACAGTGATCCTCAACGCTTATCTCCGCCTATTCCCATTTCCATGAGCCATACCTTAGCGTTTACCACTACTTCGTAAAATGCTGAGAGTGTGCACAGAAGAAGCCCGTGTTTGCCATCCAAGAAGCCCCGCTTATATACATACATGTAAAGGAATCTCATCAGGGGTGAGAAAGGCACTAAGTGTTTGAGGTAGGCGCCCTTTGCCGACCAGGGGATATGGGGGTCCCAAAGTATCTGCAGAAAGGCCGTCTTCCCATGCCGCATTGCAAAGCGGTCCTTTGCATCCAGCGTAGTGTAGTTGTTCAGCCTATCAACATATTGCTCGATACTGGAGTAGCAGTAATGAATTATATCAGCGTTGATTATACCTGCTTTTCCTTCGTATAAGATCTTTGTGTGAATACCTTTGCGCTCGTCAAATCTGGCCTTACCTCTTCGAAATAAGTGCGGCCTTATAAGGTCAGGATACCAACCGCAATGCCTAATCCATTTGCCGAAAGCGATATTCCTGCGAGGGATGTAATAGACATCATATTCTGGATCGTCGGCCTCCACTATTGACTTTATAGCGGTCACTAGTTCGGGCGTCGGGCGGTAATCCGCGTCTTGCTCGAGTATCCAGTCGCAAGTAGCAGCATCCAGCGCCACATTCCACTGTGTAGCTAGGTTTATCTTGTGGTTCTGAATTACCTTAACTTTGGGGCCGGCAGCGTGACAAATTTCCACTGTCCGATCATTGCTGTATTCGTCTACTACGACTATTTCGTCCGCGAAGGAATAGGCATCCAGAAACTCCGGCATATTTGCTTCTTCATTCTTGGTTATTACAACGACAGAAAGAGTCGCCATTTCATCCTCCGCCTGATTCTGATTTATTCAGTTACTCGTTTGGAAAACAATCGGCTGATTATCACAACCTAACATGTATTCGTACGTTCAAGAAACCGTTTGTGGCAAACTCTAATACCCAATGGTTGAATGTCGGGAAAGTTGTCTCATGATACACCAAACAATGTCAACATTCTAGAGATTGCAGGATGCTTGTAAAGAATATTCTTTTCGTCGCTATCCAACGGTCGCCAGCGGCTCAGCAGAAACGTATACGTTATGAGGCAAATCATTCCCCCAGATATAAGTCCAAAAATCGTTTCGGGCATGAACAAGGAAATACCACTGATGCAGAGAACCGCTATGGCTAGAGACTTCGTGATAAAAAGAATCGGATATTGAGCGCGTATGTCAGCGGGTGTGAGCAGAATTTCGAGATAAGCTGCTATTATTGCGCCACTGCCAATGCCGATGATCGCGCCAAGCCCACGATACTTGGGAATCAGCCAGAAACATAGTCCAAGATGCAACAAGGCAGTTCCTAGTCTGACAATACTCACTACCTTTGCTTTTCCGAGGCCATAGAGGAGAAGAGTAGTCAGCCCTGATCCTGCAAGTAATGATGCTAGTGATAGGACTGCAAAAAGCCGTAGCGAAGTTCCTGCTTGCTTGAATTTCTCTCCAAACACGCACACTATCAACGGGTCAGCGTGCCAAGCTACAAACAAGAACAATGGAACCGCTATAGCAACCACAAGTTTGACATAGATCCGGTACGGCAGAGTGAGACTGGATTCTCCCGACTTTATTCTCAGTTCTGATAGGGATGGGAGTACGGAAGCCGACCACCCTAAAATGAGTGCTTGAAGTCTGAAGAGTGGAACATAAGCACAATTAAAAAAAGCTACCTCGCGTTCGCTGCCTAGGAGCCAACACATTAAGAGAACCACCACGTTGCTTCCCATTGCGAACAGACTTAATTTTACGAGCCAAGCGGAGAACGAAAACCGCCATACAGTCTTCATATGTACATCACTCTTCGCTCGGCGCAGCAGACAGTCTCTTGAAGCGATGATAAAGGCGACCGCTCCTAGGGCAAAGGAAACGGCAGTGGCGACGGCTGCAGCCATTCCGGTTGCGAACCCGATGTATATGGCAAAAACCGCGCCCATAACGCTGAGAACGTTTACAGCACCAGTTATTGCGAATACAGTGCCTGATCTCCATAGGCCCACATTCAACGCAGACAAGAGGCCGGATAAAGTCTGTGACAGCACTATAACGGCAATAACTGGATACAGATCTGCCATGCCCCGATACTTGAGTAGAGAAGCGATCTGTTCTCTACCGACCCATAGGATCGCGGAACAAAACACCGCGAACAGCAGTCCCGCCGTGATGACCCGTTGAGCCAATGCTGAGACGGCGTCTTGTTTATTCTGGGTAATCAGTTCTGCCACGAACTTGTTCAATGCCTCTGGAAATCCGAACATTGCGATCATATTGGCGGTGGCGGTAGTACTCATGATGATTCCAAACACGCCGTACTCTACTGGCCCGAGTCTACGAACCACCAATATTAGAAAGAGAACGCTCGTACCAACTTCGACCACTCGCAGCAGTTGCATACACAGGAATGACCCACCCATTCGCACTGCAGTGCTCATCTCTACGCCGTCAGTGGCGGGGCTCGAAACAGAACTACTGTCATCTACGTTGACGTATTGATTTCTAGCATTACTGTCGATCGATCTCATGATACTACTTCATCTGATAACTGCTCACGTGCTATACGAGCGGATACAAGGGCGAGTCCTGCTACCAGCCATAGGTTCATAGCTGTTGGGGGCATCATCATGACCGAATCAATTGCCAACTGCAGGGATGCTCCCAGTAATCCGGCTACTAGCGCACATCCAACCTGGCCCTCGAGAGAACGTGCTTTCGTTGACCAGCGCAAAACACATATAAATATCCCGAAAAAACTCACAGTCCAGAGAAGAATGCCGATCACGCCCGTCTTCATACCGATAACGAGCAGAGAACTCTCTGTCTGCCTGCATGCTAACGCGGGCGGACCGACGGTTGCTCCCATACCAAGACCGAAAATCGCGGCCAAGATGAAGCGAGCTGGAGTCAGGTCCTCATAGATGGCAGCGAGGTCTTGCCACATGACTGTTCTGCCTGCTAGAGATAGGTCTAGGGTCAGCAATCTTTCGGTCAATTGGAACACATATACAAGTGATCCCCCGATTACAACGAGTACCCCCAGGATGACCCAGAGGCCAACAGCACGCCTCAGTATCAGGCATAGAATTCCTAGAGATACGATACCAGCCACTATCGCGGATCTTGACAGCGAAAGAAGCAGGACAGACATAACAAGCGCCAACAAGCATAAGTAGAGTAGTTTGCGTAATCCTCTTGCTCGGTGAAACAATAGCGCTGGCAGCGGAAGTGTGAGGGCGAGGAAATTACCAAAGAGATTGCCGTTTTGGAAAGTGGACACGACTTTCAGACCAACTGCAGTCAGATTGTTCTTCAAATCAAATGCATCTGGCACCATGGCGTCGGAATACGCGATGGTAATTCCAGGAATCATAGTGTTATAGTGGCCAAACAATCGCTGGCAAACGCCATAGATGCTCACAATAGCAACTGCGACAACCATAAGCTTTACAACTTTTCTCAGGGTGCCGCCGTCTCTGACATAAGCTATTACCAGGAGGAAGACGGGCACAAATCCCAAGATAGAAGCTGTTTCCACGAGTATGTCTTGTATCATCGCCCCCCGGATTGCTCCAACGGCTACTGCAACAAAGCTGACGATCATAAATGCCAGAGCCCCACTGATGGCCAATCGTTCTCCTGCACTCATACCAGCGACATTCAAGGTAACCAGGCGATAGGGGCGTAGAAAGGACAGCAATAGGATTAGCAAGTATAACAAGATAGGGAGAGTTACTGGTATATCCCTGATCTTTGTGCCAGAACGGGGTATGCACATGCTTAGAAAGATAGTCAGGAGAAGAAGTTGGAGTATCAAACCTCGACTACCTTGACCTGGTCTGGATTGACGAGGCTCGGTGGATCGAGAGTCACCTTGTCGCACGTTTATAACCCTGCACACCCGTGGCCGTGGCCACTGCCATTCCCATAATCAAACCGAGAAGTCCCGAGCCTAGCAAAGCGAGCTTTATGCTGGGCTTTGCTGGCTCGTTTCCCGGGACAGCCTCGTCCAGAACTATGAAATTGTCGCTATCCATTCCTTCAGTTACACGAGCCTTCGCATGTTCTGTCAACAGAGCGGTGTAGACTGCTTCGGAAGCTTTGAGGTCTCGGAGCAATCTGACGTACTGCATCTCCATCGCAGGCAAGTTCGACATATGTCTTTCCAATCTCGACATAACTTGTGAAAGAGCCTCACGCCTAGCTTTCATTCCATCCCTAGTGATTTCCAGTACGACTATTTGCTTCAGAAGTTCCTGATGAGCTGGGCTTACGCTATTTGCCTGACCCTGCACAATCTGCGTAACTTCCGACTTGATGTGACTTCTGATCTTCTCTATCTCCTGAGAAAGGCCTACAACATCTGGGTGATTTTCGGTGAACTCCTCTAGCAATGTAGCTCTCTTGACTTCGAGGTCCGCCAACTTGACTCTCAAGTCGCTTATGATAGGACTTTCGATTATGGCTTCAGGAGACACATCGTCCGGAGCACCTTTATCCCAGGTTGATCTTGCCCGAGCTATTTGTCCAGAAGTCTCCTGCAGAGCAACATCGGTCTCAGCTTGCTGACTAGTAATGCTTAAAGCCTGATCCACATACGCTGAGCTCTTGTCTGGAGGAGCAAGCATGGGATGAGCCTCTTGAAATTTCTGAAGACGGTCTTCAGCACGAGCTAGTTCCGCTTTTGTGCGCGCTAGTTGCGCCTCGACGAAGATGCGATGCTTTTTCCCCATGAAAAGAGTGTTTGACCGATCATAAACACGTAGTTCAGAGATATACTGGTTTGCGATATCTGCAGCTAGCTGAGCCGTGCGCTTCTGCAATTCACGAGAGGGCACATGCCCCTTCAGCCAGGACGTTGGCACCTCGAAAGTCAGAACCAAACCACCTTCTTTTGGTATCTTCAGCACAAGGTTGTCTTGCAAGTCCTCGTAATCCAATCCGTACGCTTGAAGGTTCAGATTCCTGCACACTCGCTCACTAATCGTACGGCTCTTCAAGATTGTAGTGTAGACGTCTCGCCCTGACAGACCCAAGACACCACCAGGCAGCGGTATCCCTGCCAACTTGGCTAGCAGTGCACTTCGACCAGTATCCTGCTGTTCAGGAAACACGAGGGTTGTAGTGCCCTCATAGGTTTTGGGCATCAGTACCAACGTAATGCCAGCGATGACAAGAGCCACCAGAACAGCTATGATGATAGTGACCTTATTGGTCCTCCATATAGCCATGTAATCTAGCAGACTTAACTCTTCCATAAAACTATCTCTCTAAGAGATTTATGAGACTTAGACCTGTGAACATTACTTGCATAGCATCACGCCAGTCGCTAACAAAATTCGAAGGGACGTACACGATGTCTCCAGGTTCGAGTTCCGGATTATCTTTAGCGGAACCACCCGACATGGCTTTCTTAGTGTTGAACCTGAAGACATGGGGGGTATTGTCAACGATCCGTACCACGCTAATCTCAGACAGTCGAGCCCTGGGAGTTGGACCGCCAGCGTCACCGAGGTAGTCTATAAGTTTTCGACTCGGGCTGAACACGAGCGAGCCTGCCTGTCTTACCTCACCAAAGACGTGTACTTTGTCCGCCACAGCTGGAATAACTACGGTGTCGCCACTTACAAGCGCCGCGTCAGCGGACTTGTCGCCTTGATTAAGCAGACGCTCCAGGTCGACCGGTATGACTTCCAGCTTGTTTCCTATTCGGCGTTCGATTCGAGCGCGTCTGAGATCAGCCTGTGGTGTAACTCCTCCTACGGATGTAATGACGTCGAGAACCGTCTGTCCCTCCTTGAGATAGTAAATACCTCCTTTGTTTTCCACATCGGTCGGAGTGGTCCCAGGGGTACGCTGGTAAATACCCATACCTTTGAACTCGCCTACCAGTCTGACCATAGGCTGAAATGCTTCCACTGATGGAATCACCAACTTGTCACCGGGTTTTAGAGCGACTCGACCTGCCTCGGAGCTGCGTTCCCGCAGATTCACACTAATTGCCTTCACTACTCCGTTGTCACCGACGCGCTCAATAGAAGCTTTTTCAAGTGCAGCCGCTGGTGTAGTACCTAGGGCAAGATCTATGAGATCCTTGACACAGAGATTCTGGGGGACAAGCTCGTACTTGCCTGGTCGGACTACCTCACCTTTGACTTGTACATACGTATTAACAGGTGGAACGTGTATGGAATCGCCCGCCTCTAGGAGAATATCACCATCCAAGTTCCCCGTGATAGTCATGTTGTACAAATCAACCACATGTTGCTGTCCGTTGCGTAGGACAGATATCCGACGGGTGGATCCGGTTGGCTTGATACCAGCTTGGAGGACCGCCAAGCTTACGGTTGATACGGCAGGTAAGATTTGTGGGCCGGGATTTTCTACTTCGCCACTGATCCAGACGTTGACAGTTCGGACTTTGGAGACGGCAACCCCGACATCAAACTGCTTGAAGTATTTGCTGAGGTGTGTCCGAAGCTCTTCTTCCAATTCCGTCACCGACTTGCCCGCGGCACGAATCTTACCAATCAGTGGGAGAAAGAGATCGCCTGATGGAGTGACTGTAACCTCGTTTGGGTTACCTGCAACAGTTGGCCCGGGGTTTGCCTCATACTTCCAAGAAGACCTACCCTGTACGCTGATCGTTAGGGTATCCCCGGGGCTAATTCGATATGTTTCGCGTGAAAGAACCGAGGGAATCCAATCCGTGAGATTCTTAACCTTACATACAACCCTATCCCCGGGCAGTTCTGGAGTCGAGGGAGCTGCGGGAATGACGGTTACCCCCTTAGTAGAGGCAGGTACAACAGGTGTCTGCGCACTTGCAGATGTGTAGACGCAGAAAACAAGCAGGCAATTAAGCAAAACCCAGTAGCGTGCTGGCAACCATTTGCACATTTTAACCCATCAGAAAACAGCTTGACGTAATTAGCGATACCGTCACATCGACCCGACATTTACTTGCGGGTGACCCCATAACCAAACGGTAACAGTATATCATGGCCTTCAGTGGCTGTCAACCGAAGCCGGAGCTTGGTTTGATGTATCGGGCTCAGGCTTGTCCCCGGGAATCGGCCTGGTTATCGTTATTGGAGACAATCCCTCTGAGCTTATAGTCACCTGTGGCGTTCCTGGACAGGATGGGTCCCACGTAATAATCGCAGAAGCAGTACCATCAGAGGATGTTTGGAGGCTCGGGCAGTCGGATGAACCACCGATAACTGAAATGTCCACTTTCCTTCCTGCGCCAGCTTTTCCGTACTGGTCTTTAATAGTAACGGCAAGAATGCTCCTATTCGTATCACCCGATGGATCATTGTCCAACGTCGCTGATATCTTATAGACAGATGCTGCAACTACGTTAATCGGCAGGGTGGCAGTCTTCTGACCAATTCGCACGGCCACCGAACCTTTTTTCTCGCGTAGTCCGAAGAATCGTCCTGACTGATCTACAAAACCTGCACCGCCTAGAGAGGTCCAGACTGCCTGATTGCACAATTCGTCCTTAAGCGGTTGGCCCTGCGGATCTACCAATGCCAGGGGTGCGACTGATCCTACTTGTACAAGATCACACGTGGGTACAATGACGAAGTCAGGAACAGTATCGGAAATGTCCAGAGGATCTGCTAAGACAGCAAGGCCATTCGCAACAGGACGTTCCGACCCATCAGAAGGGCTGTTCAAAACACCAAAGTATGTAGCTATGGTTGTTGAGCCACCGCCGTCAAGATTAATTGCGTTTACACATGAGAGTGACTTCATCAACTCCGCAAGGCGGTCGAGACTCATACCACTACTCACTGACTGACGGCCATCTACAGTGACGATTACGATCTTGCCATCCGCTGTAGCGCCTAATGCTGTTCGAGGGTGCGAAGTAGTGGAGAAGCTTGGAGAAAATCCTTCCTCCTCCGCATCAATAAATTCCTCACCATTCTTCAGCAAACATGGCCCGCCGCCCACTGCCTCCACAACATTGTCCCAGCCTGTGGTAGAAACGCCGTTTAGCCTAAGATCAAGAGTAACGGAAGTACCGACAGATAGCCATTTGCTTAGTGGTATGGATGCCATACCGGCGCCCGACAAGACTATACAACCTTCGGAGAGCCTAGTGTTACCGGAGTTGGTCAAGATTTCTGACACTACGCCCGTAACCGGTGAGCCAATTCTCACAGGTCCATTGTCCAATTTGACGACTACTTCCACTCCGTCCTTAGACGTGCCAGTACTTCGGGAGTAGCGCGGGGTATACAGCACTATCTCGTTCTTACCCCGAGAACGGTTTACTCCTCGGACCTCGAACGACCTACCATCGGGAAGCATGACCTTTCCGACAAAGCCAACCTTATCAAAGAGAGGACGACCATCAGCGGTAATACCAAAGACCACCCTACCCTGCCATGGCTCGCTTACAATTTCGCCATCTGTAACGTGCAGGCTGAGCATATCACCCGTGAATGGGAAGAAATCGGCGTTTACTGCCACGGCCGCATTTAGTCGCTTTGCCATGCTACTTACAATTTCTCTGCCCTTTGTGTCATCATCGTCGATGACTTTGTCACGAGCGATGACGGCCTTCAGACGAACGCCTGGTATCTTCGGATCTATGGTTAGTACATTGACGACCAGGGGCTTACTCGAATTCATTACCTGCTGGGTAAGCGTCACTCCTTTTGCAAGCTGTTTGGTCCACGTTTGACCAAGCAGACACTGGACTAGTAGAAAACAGATAAACAGACTGGTTAAGATTCGGCAACGGCGTAGTTTCATACCTTGGTTACTCCTTTTACTTCTGCAGGGGATGGTTTGTCCTCCCCAACGGGCTCTGTTGATAACTAATCATCCGTGTTCCGATACTGAATTGGATATTCTCCGTATTTGCTGATAGCATCGTTGAGAGCGGCTATATGGGCTGGTGGAAAAGGCAGTCCCTGATCGGGACCGCAGAAATAACCCCCGTTACGCCCCAGCTGCCAAATGCGGCATCTGACTTCGGCAGCAATACGCTCTGGTGGACCTTCCATGATCGTCTTGGTGCTTACGCCACCCTGGAGTGCAATTTGTCTGTCGGTAAGCTCTCGCACCTTGTCAAGGTCATTGGCTGATGCCTGAATGGGGTTCAACAAATCGACTCCTAGATCTAGAAAGAAGGGAATTGCCCACTCGATCTTGCCGCATGAGTGAAAGCTGATTATTACATTGTGCTTCTTGTATAGGTCAATCAACCGGCGATATTCGGGCACGAAGAACTCCTCCACAATCCAGGGACTAACCAGAGGCCCGATCTGCGTGCCCAGATCGTCGCCCAAGAGAACGATCTCAACTCCTACGTTCAAGTAATGCTTTGCAATACCCATCTGAAAGTTCATTATTCTATGTAGGACCTCTTTAGCAAACTCAGGCTCTTGCTGGAAAGCCATCATCATGCTCTCCATGCCTACGAGCATGTAGGATTTCTCCCATAAGGTGTCACGATGAGAGCCTATCAAGAAGCCGTCTTCTATTGTAGCTTCGTTTGCCATCCTATATATCAAACCGCAAAGACGCTCATCGTCAGGATCTGGCCACCTATAGGAACGAAGCCGCGATGTATCCGCCAGAGGATACTAGCGGGGAAAAGCCATGCAACCGTCCAGTTCTTTGTGCCACCCTGTACCCCAGATATCGGTCCATCTTGACCCGACTGGCAGATCATGACCACCCCCATCAAAGCCCTCATGGTTACAACCGAAATAGCAAATCACGGAACCAGGCGGCGATTGCACGATCCGCTCGGGATTGTCGAAATGAATGATCCGAAGTGCGTTTTCTCTTGCGTTCATAGCACTGAACCGCTACACGTAGGCTGCCTCATTATACCTAGAGGACCTAATGACCTTCAAGCGTAGACGAAGGAATCACATGCTTAATCTGCCGAACTCTACAATGGTAGTTCGCGCTTGGGGGCACACCAAATATGATCTCGAAAGAACGTATGCTGACTGCAATGATGAACAAGCAACCTGATATGGTGCCTGTTGCTCCTGATCTCTCAAACATGATCCCTTGTAAACTTACTGGAAAACCCTTTTGGGACATTTATCTTTTTCAGGATCCGCCGCTGTGGAAAGCATACATAGATGCGGTGAAGTACTTTGGGTTCGATGGTTGGTTGGCGGGTGTGCCTGTAGAATTCGACTATCAGGTAGACGAACGTCTCGCTGGGTACGAGTGGCGAGAGGCGATTGTAGCTCGCACGCCTGAACGGATATACACCCGACTGCACGCAAGGGTCAATGGTGAAGAGCAATGGACGCCATGGTGCAATGTATACTATGTTGCGGACCCGCCGACGCATGGTGTACCCTTGTCCAAAGTAGGATTGCTAAGTGAGCCGCCTGAGAGTTGGGAGGATGTGGAGCGCCGATCTAACTATCGGGGCACCGAAGCCTTTTACGCAGCGATGAATGAAATGGGTGATTTGGGTGTCGTCGGGGTAGCGACCACCCTTCCAGGACTCGGCTTACAGCCAGAATCAGTCTACCAGTACTATGATGACCCCTCTGCTGTATTCGAAAGGTGCGAAAAGGAACATCACGCAATAGTTCGCTATGTTCGCGAAGTACTGAAGTTGAAGCCGGATTTTCTTCTGTTTGGTATATCTGGATTCATGATCACCAATCCGGCACCGATTTTTCGACAGTTGTCACTGCCAACACTTCAGGATGTAACTAGGCTTTGCAAGGACGCAGGGATACCCTCGCAAATTCACTGCTGTGGACCAGAGTATGAATTGGTTAAGATAGCTGCAGAAGAGAGCGATTTAAGTAGTATCAATCCTTTAGAGCCTCCGCCTATGGGTGACTGCGATTTGGCGAGGGTAAAGCGAGAATTCGGAAACAAGGTCAGCCTCATGGGAAACTTGCATACAACCGAAGTTATGCTCATGGGCACGCCGAAAAAGGTTGCCGAGGAAAGCAAGAAGGCCATTGACGCAGCTGCGGAAGGCGGAGGCTTCATTCTCTCGACCGGTGACCAGTGTGGCAGAGACACGCCGGAGGAAAACATATTTGCCATGATTGAAACTGCTCGAGCGTATGGAAAGTACTGAGCATTAGGTAGCCATAAGAGCGGAGGTATTCGAACAATGCGCGAGATGCTTATCTGCTTTCTGCTGACCTTGGCTATACTCACCAAAGCCAACAGTCTGCTGCTGGACGATTTCGAACGAGGGCAAAGATGGAGATTCTCCAATGGACCCGAGTTTCCAGGGGCTGCGGGATCGTTCGCAGCCGGACCCGAGGGAGCACATACGGGAAAACTAGGTGGTATACTAGCATTCGATTTTACAAACGGCGGAAACTACGTGCAAGCATCTGTCAGTATTCCAGATGATGTTCGAGCAAACGGCTTTGAATTCTTTATACGCAAAGCCTGTAAGAATACAGTTACCCTCCGAGTCACCGATAGTGAGAGTCAGACCTTTCAGAAATCATTCAACTTTTCCCATGACGGGTGGCAAAAGGTTCGCGTAACACTTAGAAATTGGGCAGGATATTGGGGAGGTAAGGGTGACGGTGTCTTTCGCGGAAGACCCGTCGAATTTGGCATTCTTGTTGAAAACGATGCAGCGATCAAGACAGGCAGGATTTTCTTTGACGATGTGCACGTGATTGTTGGAAACCAGGAATCAACGACAACTACATCCACCTATACAGTATCGGATTTCTCGTCAGGTTGGTCGCTTACGACTATCGGCGACGGGGGCGGTTCAACATTTCAGCCGCCGAGACTTCACTTCGACTTCGGTAAGAGCGCCCGGGAGATTGGTATACGGAACGAAATCGCGCTGATGGGTTCACCCCAAGAAATTCGTTTGACTGTCAGTTCCAGAGTGGCAGGACCTCAGATTGTTATGCGATTGTATTCGCATTTTCAGGCATTTGAAAAGGTAGTTGGCGAGTTGGAGGGTACCGGCCTGCAGACACTAAGCGTACCACTAGCTAGCATGAAGAATTGGCAACATTTCGGTGGGGAGAACGACGGCATTGTGCGCTGGCCATTACGCTTGGCCAGTATATCATTACGCCAAGGCAACGGTCCCCAAAGCGGGGATGTGGAGTTTGTTAGCATAAAAGTGATGACAAATGTTACCACTGACTCTGCTGTTACCTTGGTGCCTACTATGCAACGAAAAGGCAGGAACACCCAGTTCGAATGTGAAGTAACAAATCTCGCGCCGAAGATTTCCACAGGTTTGCTCCACTGGGCAATAAGAACCTATGATGGAGAAATCCTTCGAGAAGGTAGGTTTCCCCTCAACATTCATCCGGGTGCGACAGCCAGGTGCAGACAGTCTATCTTGCAAGAAAGACGTCCATTCCTTGAGTGCCAATTTCAGTACATAACGGACACGTACGTCTATGGTCCGGTTTCTATCTGCAGTGCACTGGAAACATTTGACTTTCCCTATGAACAAAAATCTTCGGACACTATGGAAGTGACACCAAACAACTCCATTTTCGGTATGGGATTATACCTTTACCGTTATCCAAGCACTGCCGACGGTTTTCTTCAAATGGAACGAGCCGCGAGGATGGCGGCTGTAGCCGGTGTCAAATGGTCGCGAGAGGAATTTGGTTGGGCACGAATCGAGCCATCCAAAGGTACTTTCAACTGGGATTTCTATGATCGAATGGTAGAGATAGCCGAAAGACAAGGTATTCAGATTTATGGATTGATCAGCTATTGGTCCAACTGGACAAAGCCCAATACGCCAGAGGGCATTCGGGACTACGCGGAGTTTTGCAAAGCGTTAGTATCACGGTATAAGGGACGAATCAAGCATTGGGAAGTCTGGAACGAACCGAACATCTTCTTCTGGACAGGACCAAGGGAGATGTATGCCGACCTGCTAAAGGCAGCGTACGTTGCTATCAAAGAAGTAGATCCGGAAGCCCAAGTGCTCGGATGCTCTACTTCCGGAATAGATATCAATTTCATCGAGATGGTGATGGACAGAGGTGCTCCATTCGATGCCCTGACAATACATCCTTATCGCCGCACGCTGGACGACGAAGGCTTCATTCAAGAACTTCAAGACGTGCACAAGTTGACTGGAAAGAAGGACGGACGGCCAAAACCTGTCTGGATAACAGAGATGGGCTGGACAACCAACATTCCCCATGGCGTGACTGAACGCGAGCAAGCCAGTCTCCTAGCACGCACCTATCTGTGTGCTGTAGCCTCCGGAGTAGTTGCCAGTGTATCCTGGTATGACTTCCGAGACGACGGAGACTGTCCATTTTACGGCGAACACCGACACGGGATCGTTCGGAACGGGGATCTATTACCAAAGCCAGCCTACCGTGCGCTTGGAACCGTTACTTCGTTCATTGGTGGTAAGCGTTTGGTGGGAAAAATGAACCTTGGAAAGGGATTACTGGCCTACAAGTTCTCAGATGGCAAGCGAGACACATTGGCCATCTGGTGTCTGGACCGAAGCGCATTGTTAAGTCTTTCTCTTACGGGAGAATCGCTGATGCTGAGTGACCTGATGGGAACAGTGAAGTCGCTAAAAGCTGGCAGATCATTAGTAGTTCTCAGACCAAACGATCCGGTTTTCATCACGGGCGAGGGGCTGGCGGTATCGGATGCAAGGACGGTGTTAGTAGACTTCGCTAGCGTAGGATCCTCTGGTGGTCGTGTAAGGGTTAAGCTAGAGGGTATTGAAGCAATGCCGGAACTCACCTTCAGTGTATACTGCCCAACCGGATGGAAAGTCTACAAGAAAGACGACGGCTTTGATATTAGTGTGGGCGAAACAACCCACAGGATGACGTACCAAATAACTCTCAAAGCGATCCAGGGCAGTGCTACCTACCATGTTCCAATACAGGTAAGGATCACTCCCAGCACTCTGGAGATCTGAATCGATTTTACGTTGGTAAATTGACAATTGCGTGTCGGCCTTGCAAATGCCATCAATGCAATTCAAGAAATGACTCCGAACGTAGGACTTTGTTAGTTGCTTATCAAACTTAGCTGAGTGAATACCCAGATGCAGAACTGCGCGTCTGCAAAGGAGGCCAGCAATGAAAAAAGGAACAGAAATTAGTCGTCGGGGGTTTTTGTAGCGATCAGCATTTACTGCTGGAGGGATTGCTCTGTTGGGTAGCAATACCTTGACTGCCATGGCTCAGGAGAAGTCAAAGTCACCGAATGAAGTGATTCGCATAGGCGTGATTGGCTGTGGCGGCATGGGAAATGCGCACATTGGTGCCATACAGAACCTCAAGAACAGCGGTTACCCAGTTGAGATTGCAGCAGTCTGTGATGTTTATGATTTGAGATTAGAGGCAGCTGCTAAGAGGACAGGTGGTACACCATACAAGGACTATCGGAAGGTGTTGGAGTGGAAGGATATCGACTGTGTTTCCATAGCAACACCTGACCACTGGCATGCGCCGATGACCATAGACGCTGCTGATGCCGGGAAGGACGTTTACTGTGAAAAACCTATGTGCTATTGGAAGGACCTGAAGGAAACTCAAAAGGTTGTGGCCGCCATCGCCAGAAACAAACGTGTCATGCAGGTTGGAACGCAGGGCATGTCGGACAGCATCTGGGAGCAGGTCAACGAGAAGATAAGCGAAGGTGCGATCGGTGAGCTGGTTCATGCGCAGGCCAGTGATCTCAGAAATGGGCGCTTGGGCGTGTATGAACCAGACAGCAATGATGGAAAAGCGGATCCAACCAAGAACCTCGACTGGAAAATGTGGCTTGGGCCAGCAAAGAAGCGGCCATGGGAACCCGGAAGGTTTTTTGCGTTTCGGTCCTTCTGGGATTACTCAGGAGGATGCGGAACTGACTTCTTCCCGCACATTCTCACTGCACTCGTTCGTTCCATGGGCCTCAAATTTCCGAAGCGAGTCACTGGCACAGGTGGTCAGTACGTGTATAAAGATGGCAGAGAGATTCCCGACATTTTCACGATAACTGCGGAATACGAAAAGGGGCCTAGTATACTGCTGGTGGCATCCTTGACTACTAGTGCAGGCATGCCGATGGTAATCCGCGGCCACGATGGAACGGTGACATTTGAGGGCCCAGGAGCTGTCATCACACCACAGGGTGGTGGTAAAGAGAGAATAGAAATTCGGCGGCAGAGAGGTAGTTCACTCGAGGAGCACTTCCGAGACTTTTTTGAATGCATGCGTTCTCGCTCAAGGAAGCCAAGAAGCAATGAGATACTGGGTTACTACGTCATGACGGTTCTTCACATGGGTGTGACGAGCTATCTAAGGGGCCGAGTGATGGAATTCGATCCCACAACAGAGCAAGCGAAGTTTGTGTAGACGATCGTAGAGTAGTATCAAAATATCAGTTGGTGAACCGTGAAACTGCATGCAGTCGAGGGTTACCGGATAATAGAATCAACCACTGATTGGAGGCAACATGTCATACAGGAAATCAAGCGTTCATATTGTAGTATTTCTATGTGTGTTAGCATGTAGAGTGGCAATGTCACAAGCATCTATCGGCACTGGTACCGTACTGAGAGAGCTATACGACTTACAGAGTTTGCCTTTTCTCAAGAGCTATCAATCCGCTCAGTTTTCGAGCTATGATCGTTCTGGCGGCAACGGAGATGCAGGGAACTATCTATCGGACAAGAACAACGAGAAACTCATGGCGGACATCACTGGACCGGGATGTATCACTCGAATTTGGTCCGCGAATCCGGAAGGCATCTTGAAAGTATACTTGGATGGCGAAACTCAACCTCGAATTCTGACGCCCTTTCAGGCGATTTTTCAAGACAAGTATCCTCCTTTTACACGGCCACTCAGTACAACCTCGAGCGGTGGTTGGATCAGCTATTTCCCGATAACATTCGCCAAGTCATGTAAGGTAGTTGATGAAGGCGAAAGGGGATTTTATTACCATGTGACATACCGAACATACCCTGATGGGACAAAGATTGAGCCTTTTGCTCGTGATATCCGGGCTGGACGCGACACGTTAGATAAGGCAATAGCAGCTTGGAATGATCCAGCCCGTGCTTTCAAAGCAAGAAATGCGGCAAAGTACGTTGCCAACATACCAGCGAGATCACGTAGAGTTGCCGTGGAGTTGAAGGGTCCGGCGTGCATAGACGAGCTAGCTGTCAAGGCTGATTTTCGAGATGACCTGGCGATTAAGCGTCTCATTCTCCGGATCTACTGGGATGGTGAGAAGACACCGAGTGTAGAGTCTCCTCTAGCTGATTTCTTTGGTAATGGCTTTGGGCGACTAGAGTATGCGTCTATACCCATGGGGTTGGCAGATGGTGCTTACTACTGCAGATTTCCGATGCCATTTGGCAAATCGGCTGTCATAGAACTGGAGAATGGTTTGAGCACTCCACAGACAGTGGAATTGCGACTGGCTACTCGGAAGTTGGATAGTATAGAAGGTATGGGGCTATTCCATGCGACTTGGCACAAGGATACCAACAAGGGAGGCATTCCCTATGCTATTCTGAAAGCAACCGGAAAGGGACATTTTGTTGGTTGCGTGATGAACATGGAATGGAATGGTCTCGGTATGCTGGAAGGAGATGAGCTGATTTTCGTTGACGGGAAGAAAGTCTTCAACGGGACTGGTACTGAAGACTACTTCAATAGCGGGTGGTACTTCTCCACAGGACCAGTTGCACAGCCTTTGCATGGAGCCACAGTTCGCGAAGATGCAGGCCGAGTGCAAGCATATCGGTTCCATCTAACGGACTGCGTTCCCTTTACCGAAAAGATCGACGTGCTTATTGAGCATGGCGGTATGTGCGACGTGCCTGGGTCTGTATATTCGAGTGTTGCATACTGGTATCAGATCGAGCCTCATAGTACCTCCTCGAATATTCCTCCAGCGTCGCAGCTGGCATTCGGCGGTAGATCTACCCTGCCGACGGGGACAATACTGGCTGAAAATGTTGTGCGCGATAAAAACAGCTTTCAGATTCTTGCTTGGCCAAAGCTCTCTGAGTCCTGGAAAGGTGGAAATCTGGTCATGTGGGAAGACAATCGAAGTGCAGATTTCCAATTCAGCGTCCCTGCTGAAGATGTCTATGAAATTCAATGCTACTTCGCATCGGGGGAGAACTTTGGCAAGGTAGCCGCTTCTATCGGCGGAAAATTGTTTGGTCGGGTATATGACGGCTACAATGCCGAACAAACAGCACCGGCAGCACCGTTCTCTTTCGGCAAGATAATCCTGCAACCAGGTGAGCATCGACTTACCCTTACGGTGGTAGGCAAACATCCAGCATCAACTGGCACGAAAGTAGCTATCGAGGGGCTACGCGTCATTTCGGCAAGTCCTCATATTAGAGACTGGTACGTGATCGGTCCATTCCCCAACGAAAAGGATGCCGGATTCGACACAGTCTACGGCCCGGAATTAGATGGCTATAAGTCTTCGGCTATATATTCGGGGGTTTCGCTGAAACGTATTACCTGGAAGAAGGTCACAGCCGACCCAGACGGCTCAGTTGATTTGGTTGATCATTGCGGAAATGACGACTTCGCGGTTGCGTATGCAGTGGCCGTGGTCATTGCACCTAAGGACATGGAAGCGGAGATGCTAGTTGGTAGTAATGATGGCGTGAAGGTCTGGTTGAATAGCAAACTGGTGCACAACAATCACACTCATCGCCCGCTAACCGTCGATGAGGACTCGGTTAGAATAAATTTGAAAAAAGGTTCAAACTTAATAATGCTCAAGGTTGACCAAGGCGGTGGAGGTTGGGGCTTCAGTACCAAGTTCCGGGACCCCAAGGGTGTGCTGAAATACGGACTTCCAGCTAAGTGAGTACACAAATGTATATGTTGCGTCATACTATTAAAGTGCTTCTGTGTCTCTTGACCGGGATTGCTCCACTGCAAGCCGGAACCGTTGATACCGGCTCTATATTGAGAGAGATGTACGACCTCACAAGTCTCCCTTTTTTCAAGGATTTTCGTACCCGACAATTTTCCAGCTATGACAGGACCGGGGGAAATAAGGACTGGGGAACATTTCTTGGCAATAACGGCGATGCGGTAATCCTTGCCGATATCCAAGGACCCGGTTGCATAAGCAGGTACTGGACTACCAAGCTTGGCGGGGTACATGGAACGTTGAGAGTATTCCTGGACGGTGAGGAGCAACCGCGCGTTTCGGTAGAACAAGGGGCGTTTTTTGGTGGAGGATGCCCGCCGTTCGCCAGGCCGCTTACGGACACTTCTAGTGCTGGATGGTTTAGTTATTTTCCGATTCCGTTTGCCAAATCCTGCAGAATCGAGACGATAGGTGGCGGTGATTTTTACCAGGTTACCTTCGCACCTATCCTAGTGACACTGATGTAAAGACTTTCGCGCAGAATTTGGGTGCGGCTCAGATGGAGCTGGACAAGGTATTGGCGACATGGAAAGATCCCGCACGGAGTATTAACCGTCAATCGGGCGCAAAGACGTACAAGGTAGAAATTCCCGCAGTCTCGAGGGCAATACTTACGAAGCTTAGCGGTCCAGCGTGCATAGATGAGCTAACGTTGGAGGCAAACTCGCTAGATTATATTGAACTTCAAAAAACAGTCCTTCGGATTTACTGGGACGATGAGAAACGTCCCAGCGTGGAGGTACCGCTGGCCGATTTTTTCGGCAATGGATTTGGCAAGTTGGAGTACGCTTCATTGCCGCTAGGGCTCACCAAGGGCATCTATTATTGCCGATTCCCAATGCCGTTTGCGCGATCAGCATTAATAGAGATAGAAAATGGCATGCGCTATACGCAGTCGCTCGGGTTCCGGCTCACCGTACGAAAGCTAGAGACTACTTCAAACATGGGCTACTTTCACGCAAAAAGGAACCGCCGGGTAAACAAGTCTGGCATACCCTATACCATCCTCAGAGCTTCTGGCCGTGGACACTTCGTGGGTTGTGTGTTGAATCTGGAAGGGCAAAAGAGGCTGGGTTTTCTGGAAGGTGACGAATTGTTCTACGTAGACGGCGAGAAAGAGCCTTCGATACACGGTACCGGTACAGAGGACTACTTCAACGCTGGTTGGTACTTCATGGAAGGAACTTTCGCGATGCCACTCCACGGCTGTACGGTTCGTGACGAGCCAAACTTGCGTATTCAAGCTTATCGGTTTCACCTAACTGACTGTGTTCCATTCGAGAAGGAACTCAGAGTATATATTGAGCATGGACCTACAAACAGCGAGCCAAACACAATCTACTCGAGTACTGCCTACTGGTATCAGACTGAACCTCACCGAGAGTTCGTTCTCTTGCCACCGGCATCCCAACTGTCTTACCGCGGAAACGTGATCTTACCGGACGATGTTATCCGGTTCACCCCGGAAATGGTCATGGAAGGCGAATACGAAGTCGTGCAGTGGAATAGTCTATCTGATGCATGGCGCGGGGAAACCTGCTGATATGTAATGGTGAAAAACCTATTAGTGCGGAAATTACCGTCCCTGGCGAGGATAGGTATGAAATTGTCGGATATCTCGCAAGTGGTCCTGACTTTGGAAAAGTTAAACTCAGTGTAGACAGCAAACAAGTCGGCAGAACTTTCGATGGTTATGCTCCTGATGGCGCTACCCCGACAACTTTCTCGTTTGGCACTGCCATACTGTCGGCGGGCAAGCATCGGGTCACATTCGCTCCAGCTGGTCAAAACCCAGCGTCTGTAGGCTCGCGGGTTGGTATCGAGGGCATTCGTGTAAGTGCTACTAGTGCTTACATCAAAGACTGGTATGTTATCGGTCCGTTTCCAAATGATAATGACGCTCATTTTGACACAGCATATCCACCGGAGACCAAGCCGTTCGCAAGCAATGACTTGTTCCATGGAATAAACCAGTCTGTGGCTTGGCGCAAGGCTGTAGTTCGTGCTGACGGAATGGTAGACTTGGTGGCGTACTGCGGAACGAACCAATATGCGGTAGCCTATGGTACAGCCACAGTCACTGCACCTCGGGACATGGAAGCGGAAATGCTCGTGGGCAGCGACGATGGAGTGAAAGTCTGGCTGAACGGCAAGCTAGTGCATTCCAACCACACACACCGACCTATGATACCTGATACGGACGTGGTAAAAGTCGCTTTAAAGAAAGGTGGCAATACTCTTTTGATAAAGGTTGACCAGGGAGGTGGACCATGGGGCTTTAGTGTTCGGTTTAGGGATCCTAAGGGTGTGCTGAAGTATGGGCTACCTCGGTGATCTCAAACAACTATAGAGAGGACTTCTAGAATGACAAAGGCCAGACCCAGACCCGGCGTTTGCAGCATAGCACTGAGGAGATACGACGTATTCAGAGCGATTCGCATGGCGGCGGAGGCGGGATATTCTGGTGTCGAAATATGGGGTAAACCACCGCACACACCAAATCCAATTGACAGGGAGCACGAAGAAGCAGTTAGGCAGATGATACATGACAGTGGCCTCACGGTACCTATGTTTGGAAGCTATGTAAACGTGGATGGCAGCGACTGGAAGAAAAATGCTAAGGAAAATCTGGATATTTCTTGCATTTTGGGTGCCAAAGTCATGCGAATATGGGCTGGAAGCAAGGAACCCAGCGATGCTGATCAAGACTATTGGCAGGAAGTAATTCTTAGGCTTAGGGAATTCTGCTTAATGGCGGCAGATGTCGGAATAAGCTTAGCTGTCGAAATGCATGGAGGAACGCTCGCCGCCACAGTCGAAGGAAGTGAACGCCTCCTCGTGGAAGTAGATCATCCAGCACTAAAACTCAACCTTCAGCTAACCGATTTTCCGCCAGAGGAGTTTTACCGAGCGCTCCCCACGCTTGGGCCGCATGTGGTTAACATCCATGCACAAAACCGGCGCACGATAGTCAAGAATGGCGAAAAGATCAGCGAGCTTTGCCTAATCGAAGAGGGAGAGATAGACTACAGGGACGTTCTTAGACGATTGTCACCATACGGATTCGGTGGATTCATCGAAGCGGAGTTCCTTAAAGGTGACCAAGATAGTGATGAAGCCTTGCTGGACAGCCTGCGACGAGATGCGGCCTACCTCCGGCGTATCTGTGCTGAGGTATAGAAATCCGGCCAGCCAGTTGAGCAACCAACTATAGAGCCAATCTACTGTGGAACCGCGCTACTGTTCTCTGTACTTATTCGTTATCGGCAAGCGTCTATCTTTACCAAACGCTTTAGGAGTAATTTTGACTCCAGGAGGAGCCTGTCGCCGCTTGTACTCATTGCGGTCAATCATGCGCACAACCCGCTCTACAGTCTGCCTATCAAAGCCCAGTGCCACAATCTCCGAAATGCTTTTGTCTTCCTCAACGTAGGCATGGATTATTGGGTCTAGGATTTCGTAAGGAGGCAGAGAGTCAACATCTTTCTGATTTGGGCGAAGCTCTGCAGAAGGAGGACGTCGAATAATGCTCTCTGGAATCACTTGAGAAATGGAGTTTCTGTATTCGACCAATTCGTAGACAAGCGTTTTCGGAACATCTTTCAAGACATTAAAACCGCCTGCCATATCTCCGTAAAGGGTGCTGTACCCCACGGCAATTTCGCTCTTGTTGCCCGTAGTAAGAACTAGCCAACCGAACTTGTTCGATAACGCCATAAGTAAGTTACCACGAATTCTGGCCTGGATGTTCTCTTCGGCAACGCCTGGCTGGGTACCCTCAAATGGTTTCGCCAGTGTCTCGAGATACGCCTGGAAAACTCGCTGAATAGGTATGTAATAGTGCTGGATACCGAGGTGCTTTGCAAGGTCGATAGCGTCACTTTGAGTTGCATCGGACGAATACTGGGAAGGCATCACGACAGCGACTACTCTTTCCTTGCCGAGGGCATCTGCTGCAATCACAGCAGTGAGCGCTGAATCTATGCCACCGCTCAAACCGAGTACGACCCGATCAAAACCGTTCTTTTCCACATAATCGCGGGTACCGAGTACCAAAGCATCATAAATTTCTTCCAATCTGGCTGGCGGATCACACAGGCATGGCGGGTTCTGCGGTCTGTGCACTTTTGAAGGGATCACTGGCAGGCTGACCCGCTTGAGAGTACCATCCGCAATATAGGAAGCTTCTTTTTCCTGTTTCCAGCGTGGGTTGTTCCGCCTCAAGCGCTCAGCATCATGGAGGTCTAGGTCGACCAGAACCAACGCCTCTTCGAAAGCCGGTCCCCGGCAGATAATCTGCCCCTCAGGTCCGAAGACCATTGAATGCCCGTCGAATACTAGTTCGTCCTGACCACCGACGAGGTTTCCATATACGAAGAAGCATATGTTATCGGAGGCTCGTGTAGCAATCATTTCCTCTCTAAATTTCCACTTGCCAGCGTGGAAGGGTGACGAATTAATGACTATTATCAATTGGGCGTCTCCACCCAATGCTTGCACTTTGTGAGGCCCGTCTGCATACCAACTGTCCTCGCAGATCTCCACGCCAAAGACCATATCACCTAGCTCGTATACTGCCGTACTAAGACCTTCTTGAAAATAGCGCTCCTCATCAAACACGCCATAGTTGGGCAGTCGCCACTTATGATGTATGCCCAAAAGCTTACCATCTGAAATGACTGCTGCAGCATTGAAAATATCCTGATTTTCGTCCACAAAACCAACCACAGCGGTTAGGCCGCTGGTCTTTCCAGCAATCTTCAGTAGACAGTTTATGTTCCGATTAACAAATCCATTCTTCAGCAAGAGATCCTCAGGAGGGTAACCTGTAATCGCCAATTCGGGAAATACGACAATCTCCGCACCAGCATCTTTAGCACGGTCAATGTAGTCCATAATCTTGGATGTGTTTCCATCTAGATCGCCAACTGTAAGGTTTATCTGAGCTATGGCCACTCTGAGCAGACGGTTGTCTGAGCGTTCCATTATCGAATCTCCCAATTCTTTACAAACCTGTGTAGAGTATACCTTCATGAGCGGTGAGTTTCAAGCCACGTCATTGCCAGCATTCCACTTGTTATGAGTAAGCTCTTCTGTTTAGAACCTGAATCCATGGGGAATATAGACATAAGTGAACGGAACCACTAATTGTTACTCCTTGGAATCGTGGAGACGTGGCCATGGGTGTCCGAGAAGAAGTGATTAGCGCCGCTATCCGGAGTCGCTTGGACAACGACAAGAGAGTCGGAGACCTCCCAGTGTACGCACATGTCATAGACAGCGACGTTTATCTACTGGGTCGTGTACGGACGCTCGAAGAGCGAGACATAGTTGAATTCCTCGCGCGTGGCACTCCGGGAGTCCGACATGTGAATACTGACGAGCTTGAGGTGGAGGAACTTTCGGAGCAAGGCGGGCACTTTGGTACGCAGTAGGACATGTAGTATCAACTCGCACGTGTGGGTGACTAGCCTACAATATAAACGCCCTTAGCAGCATTAGGAACTTTCTGGGAATCTCAAGATGTATTGATTAGGCAGGAGTTCTTGTGCTATTCTGAATAAAGATTGGTATAATCTTCTCACAAATCACCCACGGTGAGACATGGCGGTTAGACTAAAACAACCAAGAATGGCTGCTCTTTGCTGTTTGTTGGCACTCCTACTTGCGGGCTTCGTGCAAAACGTACACTGCCATGAGATCTCTGGAATCACGCAACACCAGGAATGCTATCACTCATATATTACTAGTCAGCTCTCCGACTCAGAACACCAATGTCCTGCTTGTCAGTTGTTGCTCCTCGGAGGTGGGCACATCTCTTTCGCCCAGTCGTGTGTAAGACAACCAGACATGCACGGTCATGCTGTCTGTTTAACGGATCAATTGCCCACTCGATGGGTTTATGTCACAACTGCTGCACCAAGATCACCTCCTTCAAATTAACCCTGCAATTCCTTCGAGAACACTCTTAGCTTATTTGAAATATCTGACTTCTTACTAACTTGCAAGACCCAAAAGCCTTGTGATGGTTTGGCGGAATAGAAATGATTCGAAAAGTTCAAAAGTACACACCTATTTTAGTTTTGCTCGTGTTAGCTCAAGTCACCCTCGGGCAGACTGCCGGGGATACTCTATGGTTGACAACATTTGTGACCTTTTTTACTGCCATATTGCTTGAGGCGATACCCTTCATGTTAATAGGCAGTCTGGTGTCTGGGATCATAGAGGTTTTTGTGCCAAGAGAAGTGATATCGAAGTGGGCACTCAAGAATCGCATGCTTGCCATACCTGTATTCGGCTTGTTGGGAATTCCATTTCCCATATGCGAATGTGGGATTGTTCCTGTGATTCGTAGGTTGCTCGACAAGGGTATTCCCCTATCATGTGGGATCACGTACATGCTTGCAGCCCCGATAGTCCAGCCGATTGTGTTTGCGTCCACGGTTGTAGCGTTCAATGGATCCTGGAAAGTAGCGGGTCTACGAATTGCAGGGGGCTACATTACAGCAGTTTTCGTAGGAATGCTTGCTGCACTGTTCCTTGATCCCAGAAGCAAAGAACACATGGTATTTCGGATCAAGAGAGTTGAAGCAGAATTGGCATCGTGTGCGTGTTCAGAAGATAACCTTGGTCCGAACAGAAATCAGCACAGTCATTACCAGCATTCTTCGGAATACGAAGTAGGGAACCATATAGGCATCCTTCACAAAGTTTGTAGCGCGATAAGACACGCGGCAGATGACTTTCTATCCACTGGTTCTCATTTGATATTTGGCGCGTTCATTGCTGCTGGAATGCAAACGTTTATCAGTCAAGATGCTTTGGTGAGACTGGGCCACGGACCTATCGTGGGCACTCTAGTAATGATGACCATTGCATTTGTGATATCACTTTGTGCGGCAGCTGATGCATTCGTAGCCGCGGCTTTCGTTCAGTTTCCGATTGCCGCGAGAATGGCCTTCATGGTAATGGGACCAATGGTTGATATTAAGCTTCTGGCAATGTACAGTGGTTTTCTTTCTAGAAAGGCAACGACCTTTGTGTTCGGCCTTGCTGCAGCATGCGCATTTGCATATGCCATGTTCTTGCGTCATATAGGAGTCTAAAATGCGAAGGATTAAGAGTAAAAGTGACCTATTTGAGATAGCAGTTTTTGGCTCATGGGCAGCGTACTTTTTGTTTGTTATAGTTTCGAAAAGGTTGCCTCTGTACATAAATCCGAAGTTCTCGGCCCTACCTTGGATTGGGATGTCCGTAATGGTCGCCATGATAGTCGCGACAAGGATTAGTAATCCAAGCTGCGGCAAAAAAGCAGACCACGATTGGTCATTGCTTGCATGGTTTCTCATGCCTATACTCATGAGCTTATTGTTTCCTCCGGCTGGACTTGGGGCATTTGTGGCAAATACTCGCCAAGCAGAGATGTTAAGGGGCAACGTGACAGATAGCAATATATCTCTCGACTTGTCACGCAGTGCGCAGTATAAGGACATTCGACTGGACGAGTTGGTGTCTGCCGGCCGGATCGTAGCAGGAAAAGTAACCGTCGTCGGTCAGACTCTAGTAAACTCGAACGCTACGCCCGACGAATGTATGCTGGCACATTATGTCATGGTTTGTTGTGCGGCTGACTTGCGTCCGGTGGGCATAATACTTAAATATCCCGCCGGCTATACTCCACAGCATGGCAAATGGGTAAGAGTCCGAGGAACGGTTAGCCGTGAGCCTCAGGGGATAGTGCTCCGTGCAGATAGTATAGAACCAATTCGGGAGCCGAATCCTCCCTACTTATACTAAGACAATCAGATTGCTCAACATGCATTCAGGCCAGAAAACAGAATTCAGGGCATGCGTCGTTGCGCCAAACCGGCAACTACTTTTTTTTCTTAGAGCCTAAGGAGGAAAACCATGAGAGAGCTGGTTTTACATACACTCAAGGACAGTCTGCAGATGGTGCCATTTCTGCTCCTGATATACTGTGGAGTCGAATGGCTGGAACGTAGATTTGGTGACGTGATCAACAAACGTATACAACAAGCAGAAAAGACTGGACCTGCGATTGGAGCGCTATTTGGCTGTGTGCCTCAGTGCGGTTTCTCGGTGTTTGCTAGTGCTATGTACACTCGACGGTTGATTACCATAGGGACACTTATGGCTGTCTATCTCTCTACTTCAGATGAAGCGATACCAATCATACTCTCACAACCAGACACCGCCAGGTTGGTAATCCCAATAATACTCACAAAAGTAGCCATTGCCATTATCGCAGGGTATTTGCTGGATTTCGCGCTCAAGTATCCCAAGAAACGAACAGCCGGGGAGCGAGAGGCCATGCATTCGATTCATGAGGATGGCTGCTGCAAGCACAGTCTCTACGAAGACACAACGAAGTGGAGATGGTTTGTACATCCATTGATGCATACGGTTAAGGTCTTTGTCTTTGTATTCTTGGTCTCTTTGGGAATCCACTATCTAATACACACAATAGGAGAAGAAAGTTTTGCCAAACTCTTTCTACCCCGTAGTGTTCTGCAACCGGTTATGGCGGCTTTAGTGGGACTCATCCCTAATTGTGCAGCATCAGTAGTCATAACACAGATATTCCTGCAGGGTGGAATTGGTTTCGGGTCGGTCATAGCGGGGTTAAGCGCAGGTGCTGGGTTGGGAACGTTGGTTCTGATAAGAGACAACAAGAGCTTCCGCGACACTCTGCGCGTATTGGGCTTGCTGACCGGAATCAGTATGGCAGCCGGCATCTTTATCCAGTGCATCTGGTACTGAAATAGGCCGCTGGGCCACTGTCACAACCAGTCCTGGCACAACAACATACGAGGCAACTTAATCTCGGCTGACTGGTCATTGAACTGCGAATCTCAAACGTATGCCCTGTGACTTTGACGTGAGATCTGGCCAGTTTCTAGGTGACCTCCTTCTGGGTATTCACTCAGCAAAGAACACCTAGCAAGGAGATTGCTGGTAAGTCGAGTGTGGGAGGACGCCGATGACGGATTTCGCCGAGACCGCGGAAAAAACCATATCAGGATACATCGCTTCACCGGGCAATGATTACATCAGGTGGTTTGAGGAACTATCGAAATCGGATGTTTCAATAGCTGGAGGCAAAGGAGCTAATCTGGGTGAACTGACTAGAGCAGGTGTTTCGGTCCAGCCGGGTTTTGTGGTTACTGCGAAGGGATTCACAGAGTTCTTGGAAGTGACCAGGCTCAAAGGCACCATACGGGACCGGATTGCCAGAATAAACGTGGACAATGCAAATGAGCTGGAACTTGCTTCACAAGAACTACGCGCTTCTGTCCTCAGTGCAGAAATACCTGTAGCAATCAAAGACGCGGTCAAGGCTTCGTATGACCGATTGACTGACATAGTCGGGGAAAGCGATCTGTTTGTGGCGGTAAGATCATCTGCCACAGCGGAGGACACTGCCGAGACATCCTTTGCAGGGATGAACGAGACTTTCCTAAATGTAAAAGGAGCAGATTCTGTAGTTGAAAGCGTCAAGAAGTGTTGGGCATCCTTGTACGGCAGTCGTGTGCTATTCTACATAAACAAGCAAAATGTGTCCCCAGAGAGACTGAGTATTGCTGTCATAGTCCAAGCAATGGTAGATGCTGATCGAGCAGGAGTAATGTTTACAATAGATCCTGTGAGTGGGAGTACGGACACCATAGTAATAGAGGCATCATTTGGGCTAGGTGATGCCGTGGTAAGCGGTTCGGTTAATCCAGACCATTTCGAGGTGGACAAGCACACTCTAGATATCAAGAAGAAAACGATTTCTAGCAAGGCATTCATGGACTTGAGAGGACCAGACGGTGGTGTAATCAGGCAAGAATTATCCATCGAGAAAGCCAATTCCGCATCCCTTAGTGATGAGGAGATACACGAACTCGCCAGACAAGGCAAACAGATCGAAAACCACTACGGCAGTCCCCAAGATATCGAATGGGCCATGCAGAAAGGCAGCATTTATATCCTACAGACCAGGCCCGTGACGGCGGTGGGACGTAAAGAGCAGCCGAGGGGAATCACCAAAGAGAGGCAGATAATCGCACGAGGACTTGGCGCTTCCCCTGGTATAGCAGTTGGCCGAGCACGTGTATTGGCGGGAATCGAGGAGAGTGACCGGTTTCGTCCGGGCGATATTCTCGTAACGCGAATGACTGCTCCCGACTGGGTACCATTAATGCGGAAAGCGGCGGCAATTGTCACAGATGAAGGTGGTAGTACGGCACATGCAGCCATAGTCTCAAGAGAGTTAGGTATTCCATGCATTGTAGGTACTAGTGATGCAACTAAGCGCATCTCCGATGGTGCGATAATTACTGTTGATGCCCGCGAAGGCATGGTATATGAAGGCAAGGTAGAGGAAGTTACCCGTCAAGTGTCTCTACCTCAGTATCCAGCACTGCAGATCCCTCAGGCGCAAATAACTGGTACAAAGCTATATGTAAATCTGGGGGAACCGAATATGGCACAGGAAGTGGCTGCGATGCCGGTTGACGGTGTGGGACTCTTGCGCGCAGAGTTCATGATCCTCAGCATTACGAACAACGTTCATCCCCGCAAGCTAATGCAGGAAGGACGAAGTAATGAGCTGGCGGACAAACTGGCTGATGGGTTACGCACCTTCGGTGAGGCGTTCAATCCAAGACCAGTCATTTATCGGGCAACTGACTTTCGTTCGAATGAGTATCGGAACATGGGTGGCGGAATCGATTTTGAACCGACCGAAGCGAACCCGATGATTGGATACCGAGGTGCCTATCGGTATGTAAATGAACCCGACTTGTTTCAACTGGAACTCAGGGCTCTGAAGAAAGCTCGTACCGAGTACAGGTTAGGGAACATCCATTTGATGATTCCATTTGCGCGCACATTGTGGGAAATGGAGGAGGTCGTAGATCTCGTAAGCTCAGCCGGTCTTCTGAGTAAAAAGCCTGGATCAATGGAATTGTGGGTAATGGCCGAGGTCCCGTCTGCAGTGTATCGGCTGGAAGATTATGCGGCGCTAGGAATAACTGGAGTCTCTATCGGCTCAAATGACTTGACCCAACTCGTGCTGGGAGTAGATCGAGACAGTGAGAAAGTGGCTCCTCTCTTCGATGAGCGAGACAAGGCCGTGATGGAGACTATGCGCGAAATTATTCAGCAGTGTCATGGTCTTGGTCTGACCAGCTCAATCTGCGGTCAAGCACCTTCTATATATCCAGAAATAACAGAGAAGCTCGTTGAGTGGGGTGTCACATCTGTATCCGTCAACCCTGATGTAGCGCTTCTTACGCGCGCAATCATTGCTTCCGCTGAACAGAAGGTGCTTCTGGACGCTACTCAAAGACGCACAAGACCTGATACAGCGCAGGACACCGGTCACAAACACACCAGTATACATTGACAAGTAGTTTCCGAAGGAATAGAATAACTCTGGTTCGCCGTGAGCTAATAATGTTGCTCACGGCTTTCATGTTAACTTAGCAGGTTGAACACGGAGGGATTACCTCCCGTTCAGTAGTGACTGGCGTACCACTATGGCGCTTATTTCATTATCAGGAGTCCGCAAATCATTTGGCGCATCCCAGATACTTGATGAGATAACCTTCACCATCGGCGCAGGCGAAAAAGTTGCTCTGGTCGGTCCGAATGGATGCGGCAAGACCACTGTCCTCCGCATAATTGCTGGCCTAGACGAACCTGATTCTGGCCAGATGCAGATACTGCCGGGTACAACAATTGGCTACATGCCCCAAGACAGCGAACTTGATGGGACTCGAACACTCGTGGAAGAAGTCTCCAACGCATCGGTGGAAGTGCTTGAGCTTGAGGCACGCCTTCGGCGTTTGGAATCAGCCATGGAAATGGCCGAAGGTCGGGACCTGACGACTCTACTGGAAGAATACGGTGAGGCTCAACACGAGTTTGAGCGTCTTGGAGGATATGCGTTCGAAGCCGAGGTCAAATCCGCATTGGACGGTTTGGGATTGGGACCTGAGCACTGGGACAAACCCGTAGGAGTGCTGAGCGGTGGACAGAAGACTAGGGCTGCGCTAGCCAAGCTACTACTTCAGAAGCCGGATGTCCTACTGCTAGATGAACCTACTAATCACCTAGATATTCAAGCGTGTGAATGGCTGGAAGAGTTTCTTCAAGATTTTCCAGGTGCGGTGCTTGTGGTGTCCCACGACCGTTATTTTCTCGACCTCGTCGTAACAAAGGTAATAGATCTCCATCAGGGCGTTACTCGTTCTTATCCGGGCAATTACACAGCTTATACAAAGCAAAGACAAGAGTTTCTGCGCCAGCAACTTGAAAACTATGAGCGGCAACAGCAAGAGATTGCCAGACTCGAGGATTTCATTGCTCGTTATCACGCCGGTCAGCGACATAGAGAGGCTAAGAGTCGTCAGAAGAAATTAGAGAAGATGGCGCGAATTCAAAAACCCCGACTCGATACCCGGAAACCACATTTGAGGCTTGACACCATCACGACAAGCGGGCATGTAGTGGCTGATATTCGAGGGTTGAGCAAGTCTTTCGGAGACAAAATTCTCTTCCAAGGTCTGGATCTCCTGGTGGAGAGGGGTGACCGAATTGGCCTTGTGGGACCAAATGGCGCTGGCAAAACAACGCTCCTGCGAATGATTCTCGGGGAGGAGGAACCGGACAGTGGAACTATCAGCCTGGGTTATGCCGTGGAAATCGGTTACTTTGCTCAAGACTTGTCAGAGCTCGACCCTGAGAACACTGTTCTGGATGAACTCCTGGAGACGCATGACATGACCCCTGCGGAAGCACGCAACCTCCTTGCACGGTTTCTCTTCACTGGCGATGACGTCTTCAAGGTGGTATCAGCACTCAGCGGCGGTGAAAGAAACAGGCTCGTGCTGGCTAAGTTGATGCTGAAACAGTCTAACGTACTTCTCCTTGACGAGCCTACTAATCACCTGGACATAGATTCGAGACAAGCTCTAGATGAAGCGCTCAGAGACTTTGAAGGTACAATAATTCTTTCCTCTCACGATCGGTATTTGCTAAACTCGGTGACGAATAAGACAGTGGCGATAAGCAATGGCTGTGCCAGGGTTTACGAAGGAAATTACGATTCGTACGCCCGAAGAGCCAGGCAGTTCAAACCACGACCATCCAAGAGAAAGCCAAAACCCCAAACCAGACAGCCGGTTCGAACTCGAACAAAAAGCCCAAGACCGGAGGACTATGAGGGCGAAATCGAGGCAGTAGAGTCACGTCTAGCCGAAATCACCAATATTCTGGGCCGTCCTGAAACCTATACAGACGGCACTTTAGTAACATCGCTTCAAGCCGAATACACGGAGCTTTCGGCTCATCTGGAACAGCTGTATGACGAATGGGAAAAGGTGGTAGAAAGCTCCGCGGAAATGTAAAGACATGGCGAATCTGATTGATAAATACAGAGCAACGCAGAAACGGATACGAAGGATATTTGATCCATATACGTCGAGACTCTGTCCGGCATGCCCAGAACCATGCTGTCGAAAACCAACCAAAGTGCGGGAGTTCGACGTACTCCTGGCAAACTCTTGTGGCTGTTTCTTACCGTCTGCAAACAACTCAGGCTCGGAAATAGCGCAGGCAGTAATTGAGATACTTATTGGCGACCAAGGGGAAGAAGAGCTTATACCTTGTGATTACCTAGGGTCTGCTGGGTGCATGTTTCCTGACGACTTGAGACCCTTCGAATGCACACGGTGGGTCTGCTCTTATCTATGTAAAGAAATGAGTCCTCAGGACATGCGGGAACTTCGCACCCTACTCCACAGATTAGGTGTCCTGCACCGTGCGATCGAAGACGCAGTTATGCCAAGAAAGAGACAATAGCGTCCAAATAACTTAGTATGCCTAACGTGTGCGACTGTCTACTGTTTCTCTGTTATCTTCTTGATTTGGGTGCGAACATCATCCCAGATCATTGGCTTCGTGGAGAAAAGCGACATAAAAACCGCCTTTTTAGCCTTCTGACGCAGTAGGACGTTGTGCAGGGTATCAGTCTTTGGATTGTCAGGTGCGTCGCAAAGAAAGACCTCTCTGCTGGGAGATCCTTTGAAGAGCCCATAGACTATTCCGCCAGGCATCTTCCATTGTGCCGTCCAATCGGACCCACCATCGCCTTTCCTGATATTAGACAGATATGAGTAGCTTACATGAGAGGCTGTCAGTGACGATGGTTTGACGGGTAGATCGCTTGTGAATTCGCCCCGGCCATGCCAAATCCAATCGTAGGTGTGCTCTTGATCACTTTCGACTTCGAAGACATCCAGCAGATAATCGTCACCCATTAAGATCGTTCTCTTCATCTGCACGCCATCGTAGCAGTGGTTTGCGGTAGCAGACACTACATCGTAGTCAGGACCGAACTCGTACCATTCCAAAGAGCCAGTGGATTCTTTCTGAGGTTTCTCATCCACGAGAACAGTGTTGTGGGAGAGTGTCTGCCAATACCACTGGCCGTGAATTGGAAGATTATAAGGCCAACCGCGGCCCAGGTCGGGTGCAAACACTTGTCCATTGACAAAGTAGTTCACAGCTAGCTTGTCGGCATGGCCATGACCACCGCCATGAGGGCCAAAGTCAATGCAAATGTACTGCTTGCCACGTCTGAGAACGGCTAGTCCAGTATCTTTCAGCACGATACTTCCGAGCGGTTTCTGAGCTGATGTGGGATTTGGAATACCGACTATGAGCGATTCGATGCTTTCCCGATTCGACTTGGTAAGTACGTCCTGGAAGATCAAATCTCCATACCTGGCGGCACCTATTTCATACAAGCCATACGCTAATTGGCTAGGTGTAGAGTCATGAAGAGCCGGGAGCATGCCATCTGGCATGAGTTGCTGCAGGGGTGCTTCCAGCATTTTCTTTAGCTGTGGACACATGTGGAACAAGTCAATTCCCGAGCGAAAGCAACCTTCGGCCGTTTTCAACAGAGGGTTCAGTGCATAGAAATGGTAAGTCCAGGAGCCCTCATACCAAACGCCTTCCGGCGTGACGCTCTTCTCCATTTGCATGTAGAAGCCGTTCTCGGGATCGTTCAGCACCTCACTCAATGCTTTCTCATCCTTCAGAACCAGAGCAGCACAGGCGAGGGCTCCGTTGTGCCAACTTTGCCAGTTGCTTTTACCAGATTTGCATTTGTTGATAGTCGCCATTGATGCACGGATCAACTGCTGTTCAATCTTACGATGTTCATCCTCGGAGCCGACGCCGGCACCCAGAACCAAGTCATAAGCCCATGCGATATCAATTAGCCAGCCTGCCTCATTAAGAGTCTGGTCCATAATGTGTGCTGCAGAGGCGCCTTGCCCGTCAGCAACGTCCAGTAGTGGATAGCTTGCGTAGCGGTCGGCGTAGCCGAGGAGGATTTGCAGTGCTTTCTCCGCATATTCCCGCTTATCAAACATCAGCGCTGCGAGCCCCAAATTTGAGGCTGCTCGAGCAAGTGCCATGTGCTTAGAGCGTAGAAGTACTGCATCGTATGGCAGACCAGTGTATATCTTCTTGCACTTAGGGCACTGGTGTTGGGTGTCCGAGAGTGTCTCGAGCGCTTCTCTGCAATCTGGACACACATAGGACCACGGGTGTCGGCCAGTTGTTGCAGGGAACTCCAAGTCCTTTCGCAGCCACTCATCTGCCGACTTCCGGATGCGCACGAGACCGGCCTTTGCAAAGTCGTTAGTCCTAGCCTTTTCCCACACTACCGGTACATCAGAGCGTTCTATGAAGAGATATGGGTGATCCTTCCACATGGGTTTAATCTCTTCGCAATATGAGTTCACAGCCAGTAAGACCATGATCGCAGACAAGAAAAAACTGATGCGTCTTGACAAGCTACCTACCTCCCAGCTTGGATCGGAGAAAATGAAGAATCTTTCAGCAATATATCCAATAAAGTGCCCAAGGTGTTGACGTGGTGATTAGTCAGGGCTTATTGTAGCGTATTAGCACTGGCTAAACAATAGATTTGCTTCGTCCAGGTTGAATTCCTTGGAAAATTTGGGTATTATATAATTGCGTTATGTAATAACTAGGTTATGCACTTTACGAGGTTCAGGTGTGAATATGAACAACAAACAAGTTGTCTGGCAAACTGAGCGTATGGCCAAGATATTCGCTCGTTTGGAATCCAAGATGATTGATACCGAAGTGCCAGGTAGTCGCTCGTATGTAATTACAGCACCACAGCTCCAGGCTTTGAAACATATTGCCCAACACGGCCCCTCTAAGATCAGCGCAATAGCAGATGGGTTGAGCATTAGTCAGCCTGCTGCAACCATGCTAGTAAATCGCATGGAGAAGCGGGGGCTTGTCACTCGAAGACTTCGAGCGGACGACCGACGACAGGCAGAGGTTTCTCTGACCAGACAGGCAGAATCTCTCCTCCGCCGGATCGAACGTACTCGCTTCGAACGACTATCAGTAATTCTGGAGCGAATGTCGTTAGAGGAACAGCTTCAATTGCTGGATTCGCTGGAAAAGTTTGTGGCTGCTGCACTGAAGGCATGCGAATGCACGGCGGAGGATGTGTGCCTCCGATGCGGAAAAAATCATGATCCCGACTGCGTAGTGAACCAGACTGGACGTTCAGGGCATTCCTAGCAGGCTGAAGATCTGCTCTAAGGCTGTGAAGAGCTTTTCGAATCGATTGAAGGAATTACACTCGCTGGAACCACAAATTACCAGGGTCAGCGCAACGGAGATAAAAATTTCTAGCATCTGATGTCAAAGTAACCTCGTGATACGTGTGGTTGTGAGTGCAGGAGGAAAAGAACTATGAGCAAGCCAATTTACCTTGATTATGCTGCGACTACGCCGGTCCACCCGGACGTGTTTCAGGAAATGTTGCCGTACTTCACAGAGAAGTTCGGCAATGCCTCAACGTTATACCGGCTGGGTAATGAAGCCCGAGAAGCAGTGGAAACGGCTCGTCAGAAGGTTGCAGATGCGGTGGGTGCTCAAGCGGATGAAATATACTTCACGAGCGGCGCCACCGAATCGGACAACTGGGCCATCATCGGCGCTGCCCTAGCGCATGAAAAGAAGGGTAAACACATAATCACCACTGCCATTGAACATCATGCCGTCTTGGACACCTGTAAGTTCCTAGAAAAGCAAGGATGGCGATTGACGGTATTACCGGTAGACCATAACGGACTAGTAGATCCAGCAGATGTGAGTTCTGCGATTACCGACGAGACAGTTTTGATCAGTGTCATGCACTCGAACAATGAGATTGGGGTGATCGAACCGGTGTCGGAGATCGGGGCAATTGCAAGAAATAAAGATATCCTTTTTCATACCGATGCAACACAGTCGGTGGGTAAAGTACCTGTCAATGTTGATGAATTGAATGTAGACCTTCTTGCGCTGTCTGGGCATAAGATATATGGACCTAAAGGGGTCGGCGCGTTGTATGTGAGAAAGGGCACAAAGATCTCGCCGTATATGCACGGTGGTGGACAGGAAAAGCGGAAACGAGCGGGAACACATAACGTTCCTGGTATTGTGGGTCTTGGAAAAGCCGCTGAAATTGCAGTACACGATATGGCGCTGGAATCGGCTCGTCTTGAGAAACTTCGGGACAAGTTAATAGACGGCATCCTGAAACGGATCCCCCACTCTCGATTGAACGGCCATCCAACTAAACGTTTGCCGAACAATGTCAACGTATGCATTGGAGGAGTGGAAGGTGAGTCAATGATTCTACTACTGGACCACAACGGGATTTGTGCATCCAGCGGCTCGGCGTGTACGTCCGGCGACCTGACTGCATCGCATGTTCTCTTAGCGCTAGGTATACCGCATGAATTAGCACATGGGTCGCTACGGCTGACACTTGGCCGAGATACGAACGAAGCTGACGTTGACAGAGTGCTGGAGATTCTACCCGGCATTGTTAACACGCTTCGAGCCATGTCACCGGTTTATGAACAAACGTAAACCGTGAATTATCGAAAGGGGAGATGACATCGGCTAATTTGAAACTTTTCCCTGATCCGGTCAGTCAAACAAACCGAGGTACGCACCTGGCAGGAAATGGGCGTCTACGTGGTACCATCCAATCCCAGAGCGACCTCAGGATTATGCGCATTAACCCTGCTCATAGAATAGAACGGAAGATATTGACTCAGGCTACCGGGTGTGTTATGATTAGCATAGCGGTATGTTGCATAATCACGGATGGGAGGCGTGATCACTGGCTACTGCTTGCGAGATTATACACTTTATTATTTCGTATCATCTGATTTCATCAAATCCAGTAAGAGGGGGACGCTTACTATGCACCGCCTAAGGTTGCAAGGCTGCCGTAGGCAGCAAGGTTTCACACTCATCGAACTGTTGGTCGTCATCGCGATCATCGCTATTTTAGCCGCTCTGCTGATGCCCGTGTTTGCTGAAGCGAGAAACAGGGCACGGTTGGCATCTTGTCTCAGCAACATGAAACAAATTGGCGCCGCGTTCCAAATGTTCTTCAATGATCACGACGGAAGGTTCCCCAGTGATGAAAATATGATGGATGGGCAGTCGCTGGGCGGACAGCAAGGATCTCCTGATGTTCTGATCTTGCAGTCAAAGAACGGGATGCAGTGGGGTGTTGGTGGAAACCCGCCCCCAGAGCAGCGTTTCCTTTACCGCTATGTTAAGAACTACAAGGTGTTTTGCTGTCCAAGAGAAAAAGTATGGGGTACCTTAGTAAGACCATCGCAACTGCCGCCGGGTGTAGCCAGTCTCCGCGACTGGGATACCGAAGGCACCAGCTATCTCTGGCTGTCGAGGTATTATTTCAACGGACCGAATGACTACCTCCCAATTCGCAATCGACCAGTCGCAAAAGTCAAGTTGCCAGCCGCACAGATTCTCGCAGGTGAGCGCGGCATACACGAGTATTTCAACGTTGTTTCTGGCGGTATGGGAATGATCTACCGAAACCACGACAATGACAAGCCAACAGCCGTCGTATGCTTCGTGGATGGACATGCCGGTTACATTACCATCAACTGGGGACTCTGGGAAGGGTATCCTACAAAACCCATGGATATGGCAAAATGGATTATTTGTCCGCCCAATCCTTCCGGTTGGTAATGTTGCTGACTTAAAATCATAACAAAAGCACATTGAGAAACCCCCTGCCTAGATAGTGTAGACAGGGGGTTTCTACGTGATAATACAAGCGTATTTACGGGGGAAGCTCTCAGCCTCAAAACATACTCCTGCAACAGTGCTAGAGGTCGGTCGTTTGGGTACCGGGGCACTCCAGCAGTGACTCCGCAACATCCAGAGAGCAGCCTCTAGTAATGCCGGTAACCGCCAGTTCGACGACAGGAGGGAAAATCTTACCCGCAGCCATTCTCGGGGCGACATAATCAATGGCGTCGAAAAGCGCCCGACATGATTCCTCGTAAGAAAGTCCCGTAAGAGTTTGGATATATCTTGTGGCACGGTCCGTGAGTTTGAGATTGCTCGGCACGACTGCAGTCATGCAATTTCCTCTTACTCGTCCCAATCGAACCATAATAGACGTTGAGAGCGCGTTCAGAAGTAATTTCACCGCCACATGTCTCAGTCCGTCGAGCAGGAGGTTTGTTTCGGGGAGCGGCAACAATGCCACTGACGACAGACGTGGCCAAGTCAGGAGAAACTCCCGCATTTCATCGACAGCCTGGGGGCTAGCAAGGTAAACCATGGCGGTTAATGTACCGAGTGAATTAGCTGCCTCGATTTGCTGGTGATAGAAACCATCGGGTGACATGAGAGACTTTTTCTCAATCTCGGCAACAGCACAAACAATCACGTCACCTGGGCTAATAGGCCGACTCTGCAATCCGTCCGTCCCGATGCGAAATCTAAGCAATTCTTCTGGCCCGATCTGTTGCATGATCTTTACTTGCTTGGGCGCGCGGTCATCTCCAATTAAATCCCTGATCTCTTCGCAGGTCCATGTAAGCGCTCGTGGAGGACGCCTAAGCAAGTGATCCCATGCTTGGCGAGACTCTTCGCATGGCAATATCAGATACGTCCATGACTCGGAGGCGTTCTTATCATCCCATTTGCGAAAGGCTGGAATACAGAACGTAGGTGAACGCTCCGTAGTATCAGTGAGCACATCAAGGGCGAGCGTATCAGCGAAATAGGTGCTCTTACGCCCCAACCTGTACACGGTCTCTTCCAGATACACAAGGCTTGCTAGTTCCTTGCGGAACTGCTCGGACCTAAGCAATTGGAGCAGAGCCTCAAGGCCCGCCAGAAAGCTATGGCAGACTATTGAGCTGATGCTACTGATATCTTGGTGTGATGAAAACGACTGAACGTGGTTTGCTGCATCGGGGTTTGGACACTCTGAACAGGGCAGAAGACACCGCACGACTATCTCGAGAATTGTTAGCATAGCGCAGAGCTGGATTGAAGTCGCCTGCATACGAGTGGAGCCCATGATCGCCATAGGCCCTGTTGTCAGATTGATCTTCTCAATCCTGGGGTCATCTAGGACCTGTCTGCTCCTAGCGACAGTCCTTCGGAGTACATCGTCGGGATTACAGTATACAAAGTATACCTTGGCACCTCGTCTCAGACCTTCCCATGCGGTTCCTATTACGAAAGGAGTCTCGCCCCCTTCGGTAATAGCAAAGACGAGATCGCCGGCTGTGGCACCCATGTCTCTGAGTTGCTTCTCACCAAATTGTGAAAAGTCTTCAAATCCTTCAACAGATTTGATTAGAGCATAGTCTCCGCCAGCCATGACGGAATAGACTGTAGACGCAAAAGGCTGGGTATCTTTCCAAAACCTTCTCCAGATAGTCTCCAACAGAATGCTAAGCCGCCCAGTAGCGCCGCAGCCTGTAAAGAAGAGACGTCCTCCATTTAGAATCGATTGTAGGACGCTCTGCGCAATGAGCCGTGGAGCATCTGAGTTAACCCAATTCCGATACGTCTCGACTACATCCTCATCCACGGTAAAGAGTTGATCGAGTGCGCTTGTCACGCTGACACGCGCAATTTCGCTTAACTGGCGGGTTTCAGGATGCGGCTGTTCCGTCACTAGATCGCCCAAGCTGAACTCTGGAGACAGAGCAAGGAACTGATTTGCTTTTTCACGCGCGCTCTGGTTGTGCATACCTGATAGTCACCATTTTCGGGTATGACTCGCTACAGCAATGAACCCACTCGACACTTCGCACTCCCATAACGCTTGACTAGCATTCTTCTAATCGGTCCTTGATCCACTTTTTCACCTGGTCCATTGAGATGCGAACCTGTTCCATGGTATCCCTGTCGCGGATTGTCACTGCCTGATCTTCAAGGGTTTGGAAGTCTACAGTTATACACCAAGGTGTGCCAATTTCATCCTGCCGCCTATACCTACGACCTATGCTACGCACTTCGTCGTAATCGACCATGAAGCACTTTTGCAGGTCATGGTAGAGCTTCATGGCAACCTCTGGTAGACCGCCTTTCTTCGAGAGCGGAAGTACGGCCGCTTTTATGGGCGCTAGCCTTGGATGCAATCGGAGTATAATTTCGACCTCTGCTCCGGCCTCGCCTCTACCACCAGGGACCTCCTCGTATGCATCACACAGGAACGCAAGCAGAGCCCTGTCCACTCCTCCTGATGGTTCGATGACATATGGAATCAGTCGCTCGCCGGTTTCTTCGTCGAAATAGCTGAGATCCTTGCCACTTACCTCCATATGTCGCCTGAGGTCGTAATCCGTTCGATTTGCAATACCCTCTAACTCGCTCCAACCAATGGGGAAGTTGTATTCAACATCTGAACAAGCGCAAGCATAATGTGCTAGTTCGTCTTCGCCGTGCGGACGAAGCCGCAAGTTATCCGATTTCATCCCGAGGTTTACGTACCATTTAAACCGTTCATCTAGCCAGTACTTATGCCATTGCTCAGCCTCCTGAGGATGAGTAAAGTATTCGATTTCCATTTGCTCGAACTCCCGGGTTCGGAAAATGAAGTTGCCTGGAGTGATTTCATTCCGGAACGATTTACCGATCTGGGCAATGCCGAACGGAAGCTTCTTACGGGTGCAAGTCTGAACGTTCTTGAAGTTCACGAAGATACCTTGAGCAGTCTCGGGTCGCAGATAGACGATAGCGGCGCTCTCCTCTACTGGTCCCATGTATGTTTTGAACATAAGGTTGAATTGCCTGACTGACGTTAGCTCCCCACCACACTCCGGACACGTCATACTCGCGATAGCTTTTTCCAGGTCCTTGAGTTCCTCAGGGGTCCGTTTGACAGCATCTTCTTCGGTTTTCATGGATTCCACAAGGTGATCTGCGCGGAATCGTCGCTTGCATTGCTTGCAGTCCACCATCGGGTCTGCGAATGAGTCCACGTGTCCGCTAGCCTTCCACACGTCTGGATGCATTAGGATCGCGGAATCGAGCCCAACCATGTCGTCTCTTTCCTGTACAACCGACTTCCACCAGGCAGCTTTCACATTGTTTTTGAGTAGAACACCGATTGGCCCGTAATCCCAAGTCGAACCAATACCTCCGTATATCTCACTGGAAGGAAATATGATTCCTCGACGCTTGCAGAGATTCACAATATTGTCCATCTTGTTGTTAGCCATAGTTGCTCCTAGACAAATTAAAGATTAAGGAACTGTCAAGAGCGACCGTCCCAGCCATGCTTTAGGAATTATAGCTGATAGCATCGAAAAGACTCAAGAAACGGAACCAACGGGTAATATAAGCTCTTGTTCACAGAATTGGCAGGTCGGATAAGACGGCGATCCTTTTTCTGAGCGTGAGTTGCTACGAAATCAAAAGAAGGAGACCGTGCTTGACGAAGACGTTTCACGTTGATATAATACTTGCGATAGTACTTTGATTGGAATCTATCCGGTAGAAATAATGAGTAAAATGGGCATGCGACTTATCTTTATATCAAACGGGAGCAAAGCCAGCAACTTGAAGCTACTTGAAGACACTCTATTCCGTCTACGGAAGCCGCACGCCCAAGTTATGCTTACCTGAACCCGCCTATGCTGTGCATAGAGCGGGTTTTTTTGTAAACGGTGACCCTACAGGGTACATTGTTCTAGAAACGCATTGGTGACGATAACATGAATCATGAGGTATTGGTACTTAATAACGATTATGAGCCGCTAAATGTGTGCAACTTACGGCGAGCTATTACGCTCATCTATCTTGGAAAAGCCGAAGTCCTGCACACGAACCATAGCACTATTCACACACTGCACGGCACAATCGATTCGCCATCCGTGGTAAAGCTTCGTTATCATGTGAAGCGGCCTGTGCCTGAGTTGAGACTGTCTCGGCGAAGCATATTGGCACGCGACAATTACACATGCCAGTACTGTGGCCACCAGTCGAAGGACCTCACCATCGATCACTTGATACCAAAGCGTCTTGGGGGTAAGTCCACATGGGAAAATCTGGTTTGCTGCTGTAAGAAGTGCAATGCTAAGAAGGGTGACAAGACGCTTGACCAGGTGAACATGACCCTTGTACGGCAACCACGTAAGCCCAGGTATGTGCCCTTTATCAGTCTCACAAAGTACCTAGAAGGTGCGCGTAACGAAACATGGAGAGAGTATCTGCCTATATTCAGGGATCTCCCTGTTCCACGGGAAGAACTAGACTGAGCCCCACCTCAATATGTAATCGTGCCCATTCAAGACTCTCTTGTTGGTAACCACTCGAAAAAGCACCAGATTCCTCAGCCTAAGTAAGTGCACACGCCGCCGTGCCACAATCGACTTACGGAAACCGGGTTGTTTTAGGCCAGGTAGCCTAGGTCCGGCTACTTTAAAGTGCTGTCTCTCCTAACCTCAAAGTATAGTCATCACATACGTCAGACTTTGCTTTGACTAAGCACTCAGAGGGCCAGTCTACACAATATCTGTGGCAGCATCGAGTCCAATGACCTTATGAACAAGCAAGCTTGGAGCTGGAGGGTTGAGTGTGAAGGAATACGCTCTCAGCAGCAGGCCACAAGCAGTTTCTACCGAAGCTTCGTTGGGGGCGTAAATTGTTGCCAATGGTTCTCGCTTGGAAACACAATCACCGGTCTTCTTGTGCAGATAAATACCAGATGCTGGATTGGGACGAGCCCCAGGGGTAGTGCGTCCGCATCCGACCGCCATGGCCGCTTGTGCAATTCCGAAGGCGTCCACCTGAGCAATATACCCCTCTTCGGGAGATTCAACTACTTGCGCTACAGGACCTGATGGCAAGAGAGATGAATCATTTACGACATCAGGGTCACCACCTTGCGCTTCGACCAGCTGACGAAATTTTTCTAATCCATGACCGGAATTGATCAGATCACAAATAACCGCCCTACCCTCTTGCGCAGAAGCAGCCTTACCGCTCAGCATCAAAGCAAGTCCGCCGAGAACAGCGCACAAGTTGACTAGATCCTTTGGTCCTCGACCGTGAAGAGTGTCAATTGCCTCCTTCACTTCGATGGCATTTCCGATGGCCCGTCCGAGAGGTTGGTTCATGTCAGTGATGGCTGCAACTGTACGATGTCCTGTTCTCCGACCAATCTCCACCATTATCTTAGCTAGATGTTCTGCATCCTCAACATTACGTACAAAAGCACCAGACCCTGTTTTCACGTCTAGCAGAATGGCATCTGCTCCGGCTGCAATCTTCTTACTCATCACACTCGCGGCTATCAACGCAGCACAGTCTACGGTGGCAGTTTCATCTCTAAGCGCATAAATCTTCTTGTCCGCCGGAACTAGCGCTGGGACTATACCGGCAATGACGATTCCGATTCGCCGTGCCTGTTCCACCATTTCCTCAGGAGCGAGATTGGTCCGAAAACCTGGTATAGACTCGAGTTTGTCCACAGTTCCGCCTGTATGACCTAGGGACCTACCTGACATCTTCACGACAGGAATACCAGCTGCAGCCAGGAGGGGCATCAATACGAGCGTTGTCTTGTCGCCGACTCCGCCAGTACTGTGCTTGTCGACCTTGACACCAGGTATGGAACTTAAGTCTAGCATGCGGCCGGAACACGCCATTACGAGTGCGAGATCGGTAGTTTCCTCATCAGTCATTCCGTGTATGCAGACAGCCATCAACCACGCAGCCATTTGGGCGTCAGAGATCTCACCTGTGGTGTAACCACTGATCATAAACTCTATCTCGTCGCGGCTCATTTCCTCCGCATTACGCTTCTTGTAGATTATGTCGTATGCTCTCATATCTCGGCATTCGACCTCCTGAATGCTAGCGACATGGTGAGAGTTGCAGAAATTCTTTCCGACTACGACGAAGTAATCTCACGTACAAAGCTACTCCCCACTGGCCAGATTTCAAGCCCAAATAGCTCGCTGATAGTAGCCGCAATATCTGCGAACGTCTCCCGCTCTCCTAAGTCAACACATTGATGAAGGGTTTTTGTCCAGACCAGAAGCGGGACTTTTTCACGCGAATGATCCGTGCTTGGGGTTGTAGGATCATTGCCATGGTCGGCAGTGACTATCAATACATCTTCTTCCTGCATAGCGGTTTGGATTTCAGGTAGATATTCATCGAATTGGGACAGTCCGGCCGCGAATCCCTTCGGATCATTCCTATGACCCCATAGAGAATCAAAATCCACCAGGTTGGTAAATATCAGTCCTGGTCGGGAAGTCCTGATGGCTTCTATTGTCTGCTGTATGCCGTCGAGATTGTTATGGATATGGACGCATCGACTTACACCCTGATTCGCAAAGATGTCGCATATCTTGCCGATTCCCACAACCTCGCACCCTGCCTCACGAAGCGCATCTAGAACCGTGGGCCCGGTGGCGGAACAGAGAAATCCTTCCGGCGGTCTGTGCGCACAAAATTTCCGGGCGAGCCAACGAACGGGCGGGCGATTACTCGAGCGACATTATGCTCCCCCGTGAGAATGCTTCGAGCTTTCCGACACATCTCATAGAGTTCCTCGACAGGAATGACTTCCTCATGGGCAGCTATTTGAAACACGCTGTCGGCAGACGTGTAAACAATTGGCTTGCCGGTATGGATATGTTCTTCCCCCAATTCCATGATAATTTGCGTCCCTGAGGCCGGATAATTGCCGAGAATACCACGGCCTATCTTCTTTTCAAACCGCTCTATAATTTCCGGAGGGAATCCGTGCGGATATGTGGGGAACTGACGATGAGTGATTATGCCTGCAATTTCCCAGTGGCCTATGATCGTATCCTTACCCTTTGATCGTTCCAGCATGGCGCCGAAGCATCCCGAACAGTTGGCCTCCGGTGGTACACCTTCGATAGTAGCAATGTTCCCTAGGCCCATACGCTGGAGATTAGGCAGGGTTAGACCACCGACGACCCGAGCTGTGTTTGCTAGCGTATTGCTGCCGACATCTCCGTACTCTTCAGCATCGGGCATTTCCCCGATTCCAGCGCCATCCAGTATAATGATGATTACTCGACCCTCGTGCATTGTTGGACCCGCTTCCTATGGCTATATTCCAGTTGAGCGTTAGCATGTCCTTTCTCACGAATGTTGTGATAAAATGGTTCTTGTGCACGTATATATTTTCAGAAGATAGGTGAATTTACCATATCCAAGCGTAACTCTTAACAAGCATCGTTTCTGCGCTAGATCAAAGTAGGAGTTGCAGGCAACTTCCTTATTGTTGGAGCAGACGAGAGGGGGAATTTATGACAAGTGCAAGACTGTGCCGGCTGGTCTTAATACCACTTCTGGTTGCTATAGGTGGAATGCTTTCTTGTGTGCGCGCATTGGCGGCAGGTCCAGAGAACGTATTGGTGGTCATCAACGACAATAGCCCGGCATCGAAGGAAATAGGAGCCTATTACGTTGCAAAGCGAAAGATACCCGCGAAAAATGTAGTCCACATCAAGTGTACAACCGAGGAGGTCATACCTGATCACGACTATCCAAAGACAATCGAAAAACCGGTGATGGACTATCTGAAAAAGACCGGGCTTTGCAATAAGGTGGATTACATCGTACTGACGAAGGGAATTCCGATCAAGATTAACATGCAGTGGTCGGTGGACAGCATGCTGATGTGTGCGGACTTGAGACTGGATTACAATATACTGAAACAGGGCGCACCTAATCCTTATTTTGCTAAGAATGAACATTTTTCACATAAGAAGTATGGGATATATCTGGCAACTCGACTAGACGGATACACTGTCAAAGACGCCAAGGCTTTGGTAGACAGATCTCTCAATGCAAAACCGGAGAAAGGGACTTTCCTCTTGGACATGGCTTCCAATCGTTATGAAGGCGGTTATGCTAGGACGAACTTTGCCATTTCACAAGCTCACGATGTAATCAAGAGCAAAGGATACGAGGCTTATCTTGATGATACGGCCAATTTCATTGGCGGTCGGAAGGGACTAATGGGCTATTTCTCTTGGGGAAGCAATGATATATCATTTGATAGAAGCAAGTTCAAGTCGAATCAATTCCTGCCGGGAGCTATAGCGGAGACGGCTGTTTCTACCAGTGCACGCACATTTAAGAAGGGTGAAGACGGCGGGCAATCCTTGATTGCCGACCTTATCGAGGCCGGCGTCACGGGTGTGAAGGGTTACGTATCGGAGCCGTATCTAGATTCCATTGCGGATCCAAGGATACTGTATGATAGGTATCTATCGGGATACAACCTAGCCGAGAGCTTCTACATGGCGTCGCGAAGAGTATATTGGAAAGATATTGTAATTGGCGATCCTCTTTGCGCACCTTACGCAAATGCGAATACCAAGTAGCTAACTTGTTTGTAGAAAAAGAAAACAGGGCCTGTTTTTGGCAGGCCCTGTCTCAATCTCCTTCCTCCAGTGCGCCCAACTAGACCGGCATTTCCAACTTGACTTTTCTGATATCTGACTTGCTCATCGCGGCTATACCAATTACTTTATCTGCACCGCCGTAATACACGTAATAGTAGTCACCCATCTCGACAGCGCCGCAGGTAAAGACTACATTGGGAACCAGACCAATCTTCTCCCACGGTTCTTCGGGACTTAGAATAGGTTCGGCTGACCTGCCGATGACCTTGGAAGGATCATCGAGGTCTAGAAGGAGGATACCAAGTCTGTAGTTGCGTTGGTGGTCAACGCCGTGATAAAAATTCAGCCAGCCGTATTCGGTCTTGATGGGCGGCGCTCCTGCACCGATTCGGTTGCAGTCCCAAGATCCTGGCTGGACGCGCATTAACAGCTTGTGATCATACCAAGTCAATAGGTCGTCTGAGAATGCTATCCATATGTTAGGGAAGGTCCGGTGCAACATGACGTATTTACCATTTATGCGCTCTGGGAATAGGACTACGTCTTTGTTGTCCATGTCAGGCAAAATACACCCATGTTTCGTGAACGTTCTGAAATCCTTGGTAGACAGCAACCCTACTCGGCACCGCCAGGGAGCGGCGTTAACCAAAGAAGGCTCAAGCTCGCAACAGGGATACAATGATGCTCCGGTGTATGTGATGTAGTAGGTGTCGTCGATCCTGGTCACTCTGGGATCTTCCACCCCTAGTTTCTCGAGTTCGTCGCCTACAGACTCGTAAGCAGGATCCGGCTGGCGTTCGGTGATATCCAACCCATTCTCGGTAATGGCATGGCCAAACCGAGACACGCCATCCTTCCCGATAGCCCGGTACAGTATGTGTACCTTACCGTTTGAGCGAGCTGCAGCGCAGTTAAAAACAGCTTCGTTTTCCCACCAGTTGCTGGTAGGCGATAAGATTGGGTTACCTTCGTAACGTTCTAGTTGCATCGTAGTCCCCTACGAAACCTCTCCGCATGTTTTAGTTTTCTATTGTCCATAGGCTCTGGACAGATCCCATGGACGGTGCTATACTATAGCATTGTGTTTTGGCCCTTTCAGACCAGGCATGCATCTCTACGTCAAAATAGTATCATGAAGCTACCAAAAAGTCAAGATTTTTTCGTCTAATGTTCATGTATGACACTATTCTACCACCGACCCTTCAAAACCTTTGATTAAAACAGATCTCCTTGAAGTCAATATCACCAATCAGCGCAGAACCGTCCAAGAATGTCCCCGAAATTCCCAAGCAAGACAAAGCGCTATCTCAGTTTGTTTAAGGGATAAGGTGCAAGATTTAGGTACATCAAGTATCTTGCTCACAAGGATTATGCAATTCGGCGTGGAGACATCTTTTTTCCTCTGGCGCTTCGTGCGAGTTGAGATGCAGGTGTAGCGGAGTCTCTATTTCTTGACACATTGGGTATTTCCAAGATAAAAGGTCTTATTACTGCATCGATGCGCATCTTGCGTAAGCCAGCCGTTTGCGACAGTAAGTTAGGGTTTCCGAAGTATTTGGATGAATTAGCAAGGTAGCTGGGGTGTGACCAGCGAATGTTCGATTGAGATAAGGGGTACGAAGAGTGTTTGTAGACGAAGTCGAGATAGAAGTAAAGGCAGGAGACGGTGGAAATGGACTTGTGGCGTTTCGCCGTGAAAAGTACGTTCCACGCGGAGGTCCGGCGGGAGGTGACGGCGGGCGCGGTGGTGATGTGGTCCTTGTGGCAGATGGCCACCTAACCACCCTTGTCGATTTTAGATATAAACGGTCCTACAAGGCACAACGCGGCGAAGACGGGGGGCCAAATTGCATGACAGGCAAAAACGGCGCAGACCTTGTGCTCAAGGTGCCGATAGGAACCCAGGTATTTGACGTCGAAACCGGGAAATTGCTTGCTGACCTTGACGTTGAGGGACAAAATGTAGTAGTTGCTCACGGGGGACGAGGCGGGCGCGGGAATGCGCATTTCGCGACACCCACTTTGCGTGCACCGCGATTCGCGGAAAATGGTGAACCTGGTGAGTCACACAAGCTGAGACTGGAATTGAAACTTCTTGCTGACGTAGGACTTATCGGTTTTCCAAACGTCGGCAAGTCGACATTAATTGCAAGAGTATCCGCCGCCAAGCCAAAGATAGCTGATTACCCGTTTACGACTCTTGTCCCAAACCTTGGCATAGTACGGGTGGATGCAGAGCGGTCTTTTGTGATGGCTGACATACCTGGTCTGATTGAGGGAGCACATGCGGGTGCAGGCCTGGGAATTCGCTTTTTGCGACACGTGGAACGCACCCGCCTTCTTGTACACATCATAGATGTTTCGGGAATGACGGGGAGGAACCCCATAGACGATTTCGATATCATTAATCGTGAGCTTCGTCTGTATAGTCCTGACCTTGCCAAGTTACCACAAGTGGTAGCACTGAACAAGATAGATTTACCGTCTGGTAGGGAGACAGCGGAGAGCCTTGCTCCTGTATTCGAGTCTCGAGGTTTCAAGACCTTCTTGATCTCTGCCGTGACCGGGGAAGGTATAGACCCATTATTGTACTTCCTTGTCGATGAACTGGAGAAACTGGACAAGGTAGTTCCGACTCCGGGTGAAGTGCGTGAGATTCTGCGCATTGCGCCTGAGAAACTCGACCCAAAGCGATGGGAAGCAAAGAAGACTGGAGAGCATGAGTTTACGATTGAGGGTAAGGGAATCGAGCGCACTGTTGCCATGACAAACCTGAGCAATGAGGAGGCAATTCGTCGTTTGCAACGAAAACTTGAACGAATGGGGGTTATCGAAGCCCTAAAAGAACTGGGCATACAGAACGGGGATACGGTGCGTATTGGCGCATTGGAGTTTGACTACCTCGATGAAGATGAGCTAGAATAACACTGATCAAGGAGTGCATACCCTTGCGAGTCCCACACTATTCGGCTATCGACGAACTGTGATGATGTCCCCATGAGCAAAAAGTACAAACGCATTGTTATAAAGGTCGGCACGAGTACCCTGACTGATTCCCAGGGAATGATCGACCCTGGCTATCTGGCTTCGCTGGCAGACGAGATGTGGGCCATCAAATCTACTAACCGGGACCAACTAATCGTGACATCAGGAGCGATTCGTGCTGGCATGGAGAGGATGGGCTTAACGGAGCGTCCTAGGACTATTCCAGAAAAGCAGGCTGCCGCTGCTGTAGGCCAAGGAATACTCATGCAGGTGTATGCAGACGTATTTCAAAAACGGGGCATGACAACCGCGCAGGTGCTCCTGACACGAGAGGACTTCGGGGATCGTCGGCGATACCTCAATGCCCGCAACACAATGTTGACACTTTTTCGCCATGGTATCGTCCCTATAGTAAATGAAAACGATACTGTGGCGGTAGATGAAATACGATTTGGCGATAATGACACACTTTCTGCGCTAGTAGCAGCCATTGTGGAAGCTGACTTGCTTATTATATTGTCCGATGTTCCTGGTCTATACGACTCAGACCCCAACCTGCGCCCAGATGCTAAGATAATACCAATAGTGGACGAGATTAGCAATGACATTCGATCTATCGCAGGGGATACACGCGGATTGAATGGCACCGGCGGAATGAAGACCAAAATCGAAGCTGCAGAGATTGCGATGAGTTGTGGAGTGACAATGGTTGTAGCAGATGGTCGGCAACCGGGCATAATATCGGACATAATTCAGGGAAAGCGTGTCGGGACGACCTTCGTTCCAAAGGCAGAGCCTTTATGTGGCAGGAAACGATGGATAGCTTATGGAACAGCCGCAAAGGGAAGTATCACTGTGAATGAGGGTGCCAAAAGAATGATCTGCGAGCGAGGCAAAAGTTTGCTGCCTGTAGGCGTGATTGGCGTAAGCGGCGATTTCAGCAGCGGCGATGTAGTGGAAGTGCTAGACAGCCATGGAAACCAATTTGCCCGCGGATTCGTCAACTATAGTGCAGACGAAGTTCGGAAAATTCTCGGGCGACGAAGCTCTGAGATAGAAAACATACTTGGTTACAAAGATTTCGATGAGGTCATCCATCGAGACAATATGGTGCTGAACACTTGAGTCATGGATTCGCAATGGAGTGTACGGAGCGAAACAAGATATCAAGGCTGGGTGTTATGGGTGGAACCTTCGATCCCATCCACTACGCTCATCTAGTGATGGCTGAAGAAGCTAGAAGCCGGTTTGGGCTCGACAGAGTGCTATTCATCCCAGCCGGGCAGCCACCACACAAGCAGGATTACCGAGTATCCCATGCTGAGCACCGTTATGCCATGGTCCTTCTCAGTACTGGATCTAATCCGTTCTTTGACGTTTCCCGAGTTGAAATGGAACGAAAGGGTCCCTCTTATTCCGTGGATACGATTAGGTGTCTGAGGGATTCCTATGGGCCGGATACCGAGATTTACTTCATTGTTGGAACAGATGAAGCTCTAGACTTGCCAAATTGGCACGAAGCCGAAAGCCTTTCAAAAATGGTAAGGTTTGTGACGGTACCGCGTCCGGGTTTTGATATAGCTGAACTGAGAGCAAGACTCCCTGCCAGTTTCTATTCGAAGATAGAGTTTCTCCCCATGACCCCTATGGATATCTCTTCTACAGAGATTAGAGCAAGAGTGAAGGCGGGACGGTCGATTCGGTATTTAGTGACTACCGAAGTTGAGGCCTATATCTGCAAACATGGGCTATATTTTGAGGACTAAACGACATGATCTTGCATACTAGTCAACATCGAACAAACGGGCGCGGAGCAAGCGTTTTGAGGATCTTGTTCGTCGTTTTCGTGTTGGTGGGGGCAGCCGCACTGGGAGCGTTTATTGGGTATTTCACGTCACAGCATTTTTCCGGTTCTGGTCTGAAAGAAGCACTAAGTCCACCATTTGGGGGAAAGACTCTCGTTAATATACTACTGCTAGGTGAAGACAATACTGGTGTATCAAGGAAAGGCAGGGGTCTGACCGACACCATAATGGTGGTATCTATCGACCTCACGTCAAAGCAAGTAGCCGCTATTTCAATCCCTCGAGATACACGGGTTGACCTGAACGGGTATGGGGGTTATCAAAAAATCAACGCCGCGCACGTTATGGGAGGGCCAGCCCTCACCAAGTGTGTTGTTCAACAGCTGATTGGCGTCTCACCTGACTATTATGTCAAGTTGAATGTTCAAGGCTTCAAGCAGGTGGTTGACATCCTTGGAGGCGTAACCATCGATGTTGAGAAGAACATGCGCTATCGTGACCGCAGCCAGAACCTATACATCAACCTCAAGAAGGGAGTGCAAGTCTTAGATGGCGAGAAGGCCATGCAGTATGTGCGCTTCAGACACGATGCTCTGGGGGATATAGCTCGAATAGAACGCCAACAGAAATTCGTGAAAGCGCTTGCGAAACAGGCTTTATCGCCATCGAACTTCCCAAGACTCCCAGGGGCGCTATCTGCAATCTTGAAGAACATGGAAACAGACATGACTGTGCGGGATCTGCTTCACCTATGCAAATTCGCGAGGAATATAGATATTGACTCTGTTAGAACGGCGACACTCCCTGGCATTCCTCAGACCATAGATGGCATCAGTTATTGGATTGTGGATGTAGCCAAGGCTAGTGAAGTCGTTCGCGAGCTTTTCTACCCGCAGTTAAGTGCACAGTTGCCGAGGGTGGAAGTGCTGAACGGAAGTGGCGCGGCTGGAGCTGCGCAGCATGTTGCTGATGTATTGAGGCAACAGGGCTATGAAGTAACGAATGTGGGTAATGCGGACTCCTACGACTACGACAGCAGTCAAATCATTTGCAATAACAAGAAGATTACCGATGTCAGCGGGATTGCTGATATTGTCAAGTCAGAGGTTATCCGACATGAAGACAATCCATCTGCTGGAGCAGATGTTACAGTAATTGTGGGCAAGAACTGCGTGCTTGCCGAATCCGGTACATAGAACAGGCGACTAGCCACATATGAGATCGGATTCTGTACTTGTGAGGTCAGTTACTGTTCTACTCCGGGAACCACGGTGAGTTTAGACATAGTCTCTAAATTGGATACGGTGATATGCAAAAGAAGAAGTGGCCATCTGAGCAAAAGACAGAACTGATAGTCTCCGTGCTTGAGGAAAAGAAGGCAATTGACCCTGTCGCGATAGACGTTCGACAAAGGACTTTGATGGCGGATACGTTTGTCATTGCGTCGGGCACGTCGAAAATTCATATTCGGTCGTTGGCGGACGCCATCGTTGAGAAGATGGCCGACAATGGAATGAAAAATAAGCGCGTAGCCGGCTCCGAAGATGGAAGTTGGGTGTTACTAGACTACGGCGATATAGTTGTACATATCATGTCTCCGGAACAACGAGAGTTCTACAGACTGGAAGCATACTGGACTGGAGCGGAAAAAGGAAGCCCTCCGCCTTTGTCTCCTGAGGAGCTTGAATAGCCTATGTCACACGACGACCTGTCGTATGAACAGGAACGAGAGATAGAGAAGTTGCTTATCTCTGCAAACCTTCACCGAATGAGAGGGCGGTTGGCAGATGCAGAGCAGGATTGCCGCAAAGCTGCCAGCATGTCTCCCAAAGATGTGGTTATCCGGGAGATGTTGGGTGACATACTGTATGAAGCCGGAAAACTAGATGCGGCACAGAGTGAGTATCGTACGGCCATGGAAATAGCACCCACGAAAGCCTCGGCGGAAACCAAGTATGCTAAGGTTACTCTCGAGATTGCCGAGAGGGAACGAGAAAAGGCAATTGCGCGCGATATGATCGAGAACCCGCACAAGTATCTGGGACACTCACGAAGACCGGCGTTTGCCGTCCTATCAGCAATCATCCCAGGACTTGGCCAATTTTACAACGGCGACTTAACAAAAGCATTAGTGATTTGGGGAGTTATGATTCTCTTCTTCCTTTCTTGGGCGCTTCCTCATCATTATCCCAGAGGCATCCGCACGGTCCAGGAGTTTATCTACTATACAAATCCGGTCGTACTGGTCCTAGGATTACTCTTTATCATCGTGTACTTTTATGGTCTCATAGACGCTGCAGTAACAGCCGATAAGCGTTGGAAATCCCGTGAGGATGCTAAGAAGCAAATTGAATCATAAGCTGGTGTGTGGAATTGTCAAACCAACGAGCAGGCCAGCATTGTATAGTATTACAATTTCTTGACAAAACCGTTTTGTCCGTGGTAACATTCACGGGTTCGTGGGCTCCAGTTTTCGGAGCCTTTCACACACCTCGAGCGAAAGGAATATGGGTCAACCATGTACGCAGTTGTGAAAAGTGGTGGCAAACAATACACAGTTCGAGAGCAAGACATAGTTGAGCTGGAAAAAATCGATGTGCCTGCTGGCGAGGAAGTAGTTCTTTCCGACGTGTTATTCATTGGCAGCGAGAACGGCAACATGATCGGAACGCCGGTTGTTGAAGGTGCAAGAGTTGTTGGCAAGGTGTTGGGTCATGGCTTGGGCAAGAAGATAATCGGTTTTACGTACAAGCCAAAGAAAAACATCCGTCGCAGATATGGTCACAGGCAACCGTATACACAAGTGTTGATCGAGAAGATAGCACTCGACACAAAGAAATCTAAGACAACAAAGACAACTGAGGAGACCTCAGAGAAATAGCCTGCCGTATTCACGGCGTAGGTGGAGGTGAGATCAATTGGCACATAAAAAAGGTGTAGGTAGTTCACGAAACGGACGAGATAGCAAGTCTAAGAGGCTTGGGGTAAAAGAGTTTGCTGGCGAATACGTCAAGGCGGGAAGCATTCTCATACGACAGCGTGGCACGAAAATCCATCCTGGAGCCAACGTTGGCAGGGGTGGTGACGATACCCTATTTGCTTTGATTGATGGATACGTAAAGTTCGAAGGAAACAAGGGCGTTATGCGCAAAGTCAGTGTATACCCCACGTTACCATCGTAGCCCCACTAGCTCGACACTGATGGCTCGATTGTCTGAGAGATGATCGAGCCTTTTTGTTTGCATATTGCTGCTTGGTTTCCGCGCTGGCGAGTTCAAGTAAATTGAATTAGATTGGAGCACTGAAATGGCTATGCAGGAATTGATTTCGTACATGGACACGATTGAAATCATCGATACGCACGAGCATCTCCCCAACGAGAGCGACCGCATCAAAGGTCATGTTGACTTCGCCACGCTTTTCTCTCACTACTGCCAATCCGATCTTTTCTCTTCGGGCATGGATCTTTTTAAGTTGTATTCTCCCTCGGTCCCGGTAGACGAGAAGTGGGCTATTTTTGAACCGCACTACGAGCGCATAAAGAATGGTGGTTACGCCCGTGCGGCAAGATTGGCAATGGAGAAGTTCTATGGACTTGGTGACCTGAAGAACCTGGAGGATGCGCGCACGGTCACTGAGCGAATTCAAGCAGCAAACAAGCCTGGGTTGTACAAAAGAGTGCTCAAGGACACCTGCCACATTCTGACCTCGTTGAACTTCGGGGGTATGGATGTAGACAGGGATTTCTTCACGCCTGTCGAGTTCATGGCGCACTACACTGACGTATCATCTCAAAATACTCTGGAAAGCTTTGCAAGCGAGCTAGGTGGGATGCCCAAAACCCTTTCGGACTATGTGAACCGCATCGGCGACATGCTCCAGAGACGAAAGGAACAAGGGCTGAAAGGCATCAAGTTTGGGTATGCTTACAACCGTGATCTGAACTTCGAGAGTGTGACTACGGCTGACGCAGAACGGGTATTTAACCGTTTGTTTGAAGAATCCCAGGGCTGGCGGCCACAGGTGCTTGGTTACGAAGAATGCCGTCCTTTACAAAACTACCTTGTTCACAGGTTTGTCGAGTTTGCTGGTCAGCTAGACATGCCGGTTGTGTTTCACACCGGCATACACGCAGGTTTCCGCAACAAACCCGATAACGCTAGACCTGGGCGTTTATGGAATTTGATCAACCGCTACACGAACACTAGATTCGTCATTCTGCACTCTGGTATACCCTGGGTAGATGACGCGGCTATGCTGGCAAAGTACTTCAGCAACGCCTATCTTGACATGGCTTGGATGCACATCATATCACCAGAGATTTCCATAACAGCTTTGAATCACTGGATTGATTTAGTTCCACGAAACAAGATCCTTGGCTTCGGCGGCGATTATGGGGTGGTCGAAAAGGTATATGGTCACCTTACCATGGCAAAAGAGAACATTGCAAAGGTATTAGCCAAGAGGATTCAAGAACGAGTTATGACTGAAGACGAGGCTCGTGGGTGGGCAAAGGCTCTTCTGCACGATAACCCCGTCGAAGTCTACCGCCTTGACTTGTAGAGAGCTTAACATGGCACATGCAGGCAGAAATGTTATGGCCTAAATATTAGGTCTATAACTAAATCCCGCAAAAGCCCAAACCGAATAAAAGATTAGGCAAACCATTTCTGTTAAGTAAGCTGGTCTGGGTTCTGTGAGGAAAGGCCCCCTTTTGGCAGTCAACTAGGCAAGAAGGAAATGGGCTGAGAGGTATAGAATCATTACAGCGAGCTTACAGCAAGGCGAGGGGATGGCGTATGAGACTGGCTATCGTTCACGACTTCCTAACCCAGATGGGGGGCGCTGAACAGGTAGTAAAGATATTCCGGGAAATCTACCCCGACGCACCCATTTACACTTCTATATACGTCCCTTCGTCTGTATGTTCTTCATTCCAAACAGCAGATATTCGGACCTCTTTCATGCAGAGGTTGCCGATGATAAAGAAGCATGCTCGACGTTACCTTCCCCTGTATCCTTACGCGTTCGAACTCTTCGATTTGTCCGAGTATGACGTTGTCTTGAGTAGCTCTTCCTCATTCGCCAAAGGGGTGATAACGCCACCAGACACATGCCATATTTGCTACTGTTACACACCAATGCGCTTTGTCTGGGATTACCACACTTATATCGAACAAGAGCCGATCTCGCGGCTGACAAAACTGTGTCTACCGTACGTGATCCATCGTCTTCGTAGGTGGGATGAAATCACAGCTAATCGTGTGGATCACTTCATTGCAATATCTGGAGAAATTCGGCGGCGGATTCGGAAGTACTATCGGCGAGATGCCATAATCATACACCCACCAGTGCACACTGAGAAGTTCAAAGTAAGCAACAATGACGAGGGTTATTTTCTGATATTATCCAGGTTACTTCCGTACAAGCGGATAGATATTGCGATAGAAGCTTTCAACTATCTGCGTCTGCCGTTGAAAATTATGGGGACAGGGCGAGACCTACCTCGTTTGCAGAAAATGGCTGGACCAACCATCGAATTCCTAGGCCGTCTACCAGACGAAGAAATGCACAGATGTTTGCAGGGGTGTCGTGCTTTGGTTTTTCCTGGTCTGGAAGATTTTGGGTTGGCACCGATAGAAGCTATGGCTTGCGGAAAACCGGTGATCGCGTATGCGGGGGGCGGCGCTTTGGAGACCGTGAGGGAAGGTGTAACGGGCTGTTTCTTCTACGAACAGAATCCTGATTCACTCATTGGCGCGCTGGCCTCTTTCGACCCGGACAAGTTTGATCCGTGGAACATACGCAGACACGCTGAGCTTTTCGATGTGTCTGTCTTCAAGGAGCAGATCCAGAGGTTTATACGAGAGGCGTATCAGGCTCACCGATCGTCATCTAGATTGACTACTGATGATCGCTTCGGTATACTTGCCAGGGTAGATGAACAATTGTTGAGTTCCAAGGCAAAGCAGGCTAACATACACTCAAACGCTCCATGATTCGGACAGCATGGTACGAGTTAGCTTGACCCCTCTCCTAGCAATACTGAATACTCATAGTCCAAGTAACAGGTTTTTCCACAGTAAGCTACCACATGTTTTAGGAGCACGAGCATGATTGAAGGTGTGGTGATTAAGAAACTGCAGCCGCACGCCGACGAAAGAGGCTGCCTCACCGAAATACTTCGTTCGGACGAGCAGATATTTGAGCGTTTTGGTCAGATTTACGTGTCACTGAACTATCCTGGTGTAATTCGCGCGTGGCATTACCACAAGAAGCAGGATGATTTTTGGGCAGTGATAAAAGGCATGGTTAAAGCGGTTATGTACGACGCGCGTGAGGATTCTCCTACCTATGGCGAAGTACAAGAAGTCTTCCTTGGTGAGCAGAATATGGTTCTGCTGAAAATCCCCGTTGGAGTCATACACGGCTACAAGACTATAGGAGTGGAACCCTCACTCCTAATAAACCTTCCCACTCAGCCTTACGACCCCTCTGCACCGGACGAATATCGCTTGCCATATAATACAGAAGAAATTCCTTATGATTGGGAAATCAAGATGCGGTAGTCGGCCGCTTCTCGATGCATTCGATTTCGTGGAACCGCCTATGCGAAGAAGGCGTATTTCAGGGTAGGCATACCCTGTGACAGAGGTTATCAGGATGAGATCTATTTTAGTTACCGGCGGCGCGGGTTTCATAGGCAGTAATTTTTGCCGATACATGTTGGAGAAATATCCAGATTACAACATTGTAGTACTAGATGCGCTGACATATGCTGGCAACCTGGAAAACCTTGCCGACATGCGAGACAACCCTCGGTTCAAGTTTGTGCATGGAGATATACGGGACAAGACAGTCGTTGACGAGCTTGTCAAAGATGTTGATGCAATTGTCAACTTCGCTGCGGAGACCCATGTTGACCGGTCAATCGCTGACCCAGGCAACTTCGTCTTGACTGATGTTTACGGCGTTTTCGTCTTGCTAGAAGCTTGTCGTAGTTACGGAGTTCAGAAATTCCTCCATGTATCCACAGACGAAGTATATGGCAGCATACAGGAAGGGTCATTCAAAGAGAGCGATGCTCTGCAACCCAACAGTCCGTACTCTGCGAGCAAAGCTGGTGGTGAACTTCTGGCAAGGTCCTATTTTGTCACTTACGGCACACCGGTCTTGATCACCCGGGGATCCAACAACTTCGGGCCATACCAGTATCCAGAAAAGTTGATCCCCTTCTTCATCACAAACGCATTGGAAGACAAACCTCTTCCAGTGTATGGAGATGGCCAGCAGGTGAGAGACTGGATTTACGTGCTGGATCATTGCGAAGGGATCGACCTTGTGTTACACAAAGGTGAAGTAGGCACCTCCTACAACCTGGGTGGTGGTAATGAACGAACTAATCTAGAAGTCACCAAGCTGATATTGGCGGTGCTAGGCAAACCCGAGTCACTAATCAAATATGTTACAGACAGGCCTGGGCATGATAGGCGCTACTCCCTAGACTGTGCACGGATACGGGAGTTAGGCTGGACTCCGCGCCACAAGTTTGAGGATGCCCTGGAGGACACAGTGCGTTGGTATGTAGAGAACGAGGGGTGGTGGCGCAGGATTAAGGAGCACCAAGCTGAGTACCGTGAATTTACGCAATCTTGGTATGCTAGTCGGTTGTTAGGCCGATAAGGATGGTAGGTTAAATCACCGCACTGTCGTCATCCCTATTGAAACGAACTGTGGAGGTATACTAGGTGATCATCACGCAGACTCCGCTACGCATCAGTTTCGCGGGCGGCGGGACAGATTTTGCTGATTTCTATGAGGCAGAAGGTGGCTGTGTACTGTCTACGGCCATAGATAAGTATATTTATGTGATCATCAAAGAGCGCTTTGATGACAAAATACGCATTGGTTATTCGCGCACCGAGATGGTAAATTCGATTGAAGAGATAGAACATGAACTCGTACGTGAATGCCTTCGGCTGACGGGTATCGAATCAGGAGTTGAAATTTCAACAATGGCTGACATTCCGTCGGAGGGGTCTGGCTTGGGTTCTTCCAGTAGCGTAACTGTCGGTCTACTGAATGCCATGTATGCGTATAAGGGGGATCCACAACCGCCGCGCGTACTTGCAGAGCAAGCCTGCAAAATAGAGATTGATGTACTTGGCAAACCTATCGGCAAGCAAGATCAATACATCGCAGCGTTCGGCAATATGCGCCTGATCGAATTTTTACAGTCCGGGGAAGTGAATGTGACAACAGTGGATATAGACCCGGAGAGAAAACTGCGGATGAACGAGAACCTGATGCTTTTCTACACAGGAGTTACAAGGCGTGCTAGTGATATCCTGGCAGAGCAGAAGCAAAACATCCCGGCACGGCTGGCTACTCTACGAGAAATGAAGCTCCAGGCGTATGACCTGTATCATGCGCTGTCGAACAATAGTGTTGATCGGCTTGGAGAGATTCTGCATCAGGGCTGGTTGCGCAAGAAACAACTTGCTGGCAAAATAAGTAGTGATGGCATAGACCGAATGTACGAAGAAGCTGTTTCTGCTGGAGCTTTGGGTGGCAAGATAGCCGGTGCAGGTGGAGGTGGCTTTATGCTTCTCTACTGCCATCCGGAGAAACAACCAGCTGTTCGGGAGCGCCTCAGATCCCTTGGAATGAGAGAGCTTCCATTTAGATTCGAACGAGATGGCACAAAAGTCATATTAAACATCAGGAGATAACCGTGGACAGGGTCAAAGGATATTTAGATGCGATTTCGGACTTGCTTGGCAAAGTCTCTGTTGCTGACATACGCAAAATAGCTGATCTGGTGGTAACTGCGTACAGATCTAGCAACCGTGTATTCCTTATGGGCAATGGCGGCAGTGCGGCTACTGCTTCCCATCTTGCGTGCGACCTGCAAAAAGGCGTTGGCGGCATGAGTGATAGAAAGTTCAAGGTGATGGCGTTGACTGATAATATTCCAATCATGACCGCCTGGGCCAATGACACCGATTACTCAAACATCTTTGCGGAACAGCTGGCGACTTGGGTAGAACCAGGGGATTTGGTAATTGGCATTAGTGGCAGCGGCAACTCACCCAACGTAATCAAGGGTATAGAGGTCGCTAGGCGAAAAGGTGCGGTAACTGCGGGTCTCTCGGGTTTCAAAGGCGGGCGATTAGCAGAGGTTGCGGAGTATAACGTTGTCGTTCCTAGCGACAACATGCAACATATAGAAGACGTACATATGGTTCTTTGCCACCTGATATTCCGCTATGTCTTGGAGGAAATCGCCCCTTGATTGTTGTATTCGTAGATAGAGACGGTGTTATCAACAGGAACAGGGACGATTACGTAAAGACTGTCAGTGAGTTTGATTTCCTTCCTGGTGCGCTGGAGGGGCTGGCTAAGCTGAAATTGGCGGGAGCAATCACCATCGTGGTTTCAAACCAAGCAGGCGTTGGTCGTGGGATAATTGATCCAGCAGAACTGGCGCGAATTAACGACAACATGCTGCAAACAGTTAAGAAACACGGGGGAGAAATTTCTGCCGTTTACTACTGCCTGCACCGGAAGGAAGAAGAGTGCAACTGTAGGAAGCCAGAACCTGGTCTACTGGTCCAAGCGAGCAAGGATTTCGGCCTTAACCTTGAGGAGTGTTTTCTTGTCGGAGACGCAAGGAGCGATATCGAAGCCGGTCAAAAAGTCGGATGCAAGACTGTGTTGGTACTAACTGGAAAAACGTCTCGGAGCGATGTCGAATCTTGGAATTGCAAGCCACTTCATGTGGCAGATGACCTCCTCAATGCGGTAGACTGGATAGTGTCAGAATGTTGTAACGATAGTCATCGCTGATCTGACCATCAGGATAACCCCGTTTCTGTTGTCCGGGAGAGAATATTTGTATTGCCCATGCTTGAGTTGCCCGAACGATCATCAAGAAGGAGCCTCTGATATGGATGTGCGGATCAAGGGACTACTCTTTCTCCTAGTACTCATCACAGTAAGCATCATTCTAACCCCCCCGGTACTTAGCGACAGAAGTGTTGCCTCCACGGATCTTGTGCCGCTGGGTGACTGGACTTACGATGCAATGACGAGTCTAGTAGCGGACGGACTAATACCTGGGTCAGCCGCTAGATTGTTTCAAGGCGATAGGTTATTTAGCAGGGTGGAAATGGCACAGTTGGTGGGTCGTATCATCCGCCAGAGTGGGGAAACCTACTTAGACTTTGACCTTGTTGCAATGATCGAACACCTGATTTCCGAATTTACGCCCGAACTAACCCAGGTAGATCCAGAATCGGTCGATATTTGGAAAGCGCGCTCAACCAACATTGTCTTACCGATGGGCGGAGAGGCGTTTCCCTTAGGCTATGCACAGATAAGTGCGCAAGACACGGGCAAAGATGACGACAAGAGTATAACCGTCCCCTATCGCATCTCAGGATTTCTGCACCTATCCAGCCGGGCGTTTGCTATTGCCACTGTGGCAGATAGGGAAGAAAGATTCATGCACAAACCACATGGTAGTCCGACCGTAGACAAAGCTTTTATCAGAATATACGGCAGGAATTTCACATTGTCAGCTGGCCGTGAGTACCAAAACTGGGGGCCTGTGTATAGCGGGTCTCTCATCCTTTCGGATAATGCACCAGCGTTCTGGCAGTTACGCGGCGTCAAAGAAGTCAGTCTTGGCAATCCGTTTGGCAAGATCAAGATCACTCAGTTTGGGAGTGTCTTTGAGGACAACGAGCTCACGCTTTACTTGTTTGGAAGGCGCTATGAGAAACAGTTGTCAGAGCGATGGCATTTAGGAATAAGTGAGACAGCCAAATTAAGCAAGACACCGAACCCGCTGATTCTAATCCTGCCATTTTACGCTTATCAGCACCTATTCCTTGACACTGATGAAGAATTCAACGCGTTATATGCCGTTGATGCTACCTGTCAACTAAGCAACAACTGCCAAATATATGGTGAGTTTCTTATCGATGATGTCACCTCGCCGGCGATATTCGGCAAGCACTCGAAGAGACCTCGCAAGACCGGCAGGGCTCTAGGGGTATACTTTCCAAGGCTTGTTACTGGAAAGCGGGTCTCGACACTGCGAGCCGAGTACATTTCGATAGACCGTCTGACATACACAGCTACGAGGGAGGAATTCCCAGAGCTTGCCTACACACATGACCATCAAGTAATCGGAAGTCCAATTGGACAAAACGGTAGGGCTGTATACATTAGAGGCGAGCACTACTTGTCTGACAAGGTGAGTCTGATTGGCGAATATCTGAACCAGACGCAAAAAGATCCTGGTGACCCAGAACGTCCGAAAGAAAGAACGGTATCTGTAACCTTTGCATACGATCCGGCGCCAGACAAATCCATTTCTTTGCGGGTAGCGCCGTCAAAGATAACGACTCCAGACGGGAATCACACGAGCGACACAAGAACAGATATACGGTTATCATTCGCTTTTTAGGTATCATAGCGGGGCAAGTGCAGATGACACACCGCCCGTTACTCAATAGCGAGAGATGGGAATAGAAGACATGATGATACGCCTTTTGTTTAGTAGGGAGAATTATGATAAGAGCTTCAGCACCCGGTAGGGCCGGTATAATTGGCAATCCAACTGACATGTATGGCGGCTGCGTCCTTTCATGTTCCATACCTGAACGGGCATACTGCTATCTTTTTCCATCAGATGAACCATACATAAGATTAGGAAACGACGTTCTGACTTTAGACGATGAGGAAGACTTGGCATTAGACGGCGGTCGATTTGACCTAGCAAAGGCTGTTATTCAGGCTTTTGAGATCAATCCTACGATGGAGAAGTTTGCTCTGTCGATAGACACAGACATACCTGAGCAAGCCGGATTGGCGGGATCAACTGCCATGCTGACAAGCATGGTGGGATGTGTTATCGATTATCTAGGAATTAATCTCAGCAGGTATGAACTTGCGGAGACGGTAAGAGAGATCGAAGCTGACATAATGAGTATCACTTGCGGATATCAAGACCACTATATGACAGTTTTCGGTGGGTTGAATTTCATGGATTTCAAGGGAAAGGAACACATGCGAGGGCCAGTGCAGGAGCCATTTGCGACAGTAGAACCGCTATCTGATATGGTAACCGAATTGCCGATGCTCCTCGCCCATACAGGAGTCAAACGGTTCTCAGGAAGCGTTCATAAAAGTCTACGTGAACGTTGGATAGAAGGCGAACAGAAGGTAATAGAGGGTTATCGTAGAATAGCTGAATTGGGGCGACTTGGAAAGAAAGCCTTGATCACCCATGATTGGCAGATGCTGGGTGAATTGATGAACGAAAACCATGCCATCCAGCGCAGTCTGGGAGGATCGTCCGAATGCAATGAACGCCTGATCGAAGCAGCTTTGGCTCACGGCGCTCTCGGTGCCAAGTTAGCCGGAGCTGGGCACGGAGGCACTATAATTGTTTTGACAGAGGAATTTGAGGCAATGACGCAAGCGCTAATGGACGCAGGTGCGGACAGAATTCTTTTTCCAAGTCCGACAGATGGTCTAGTAGTAGAAAGGGAGTCGCAAATTGATAACCATTACGAGCAAGGCACCGGTACGGATCGACTTCGCGGGTGGCTGGACAGATGTTGACATATTCGCAAAAAGCGTTGGGGGAGCAGTCCTCAATGCAACCATAGACAAGTATGTCACGGGAAGGCTCGAAATTCGGGACGGAACCATCGGTGAGGATGGACAACATCGAGATGGTATAACTATCTCTTATCGGTCTGAGCTTCCTGCTGGTTCCGGTCTTGGTACTTCCTCCGCCCTGAATGTCGTTTGGCTTAGCCTCGTGAAGTCCCGGATTGCTTCTACTGAGGATAAGAAGACAATAGCTAACCTGGCCTACGAACTCGAAGCTATTCTTGGTATACTAGGTGGAAAACAGGATCAATATGCAAGCGCGCTCGGCGGCTTCAACTATATGACTTTCACAGACAAAGTGGAGGTGGAGCCGCTCGCCATTCCAAGAGATGTTGTGAGCGAATTAGAAGACAGGCTCATCCTGTGTTACACGGGAAAGCAACGTCTCTCAGGCAACATACACGAGAACGTTTGGGGAGCTTACAGACGCGGAGTCCCTGGCACGGTAAACGCATTATATAGTCTACGTGACATCGCTGGTGCCGCTAAGAATGCCTTACTCTCAGGCAAACTGGACGAATTCGCAGATCTTATGAACCAGAACTGGGAGCACCAAAAGAAACTCGATAGCTCCATCACAAACGATCAGATAGAGGAGCTTTTTGAGGAAGTGTTCAAGCAGGGAGCTATAAGCGGTAAGGCGTGTGGTGCGGGTGGCGGCGGTTGTCTCCTGTTTATGTCTAAGCCTGGATCGAGGCACAGTGTAGAAGAGACAATCAGACGATTAGGCAGTCGAATAATCCCATTCAAGTTCGAGTTCGATGGATTGCAAATCAATGGACTCAACGAAATGTTATAGTCATTCAAGACATTTACTTCTCGTTCTGATGTCAGTCGCTCTACTCGGTATCTTGTTTGGATGCGGAGCTGGCCAGAGGTCTTTTGAGATTGATACCAGGGCTAACGGCACACTGGCCGGGGTCAGAACTGTTCCTAGAGACGGTGATTACAGCGTCCCTGTGAACATTTGGGTCAGGGTCTATTGGCCTTCAGGTACGGAGCCACCTGCAGTATTCACATTCACTTTGAGAGACGAAAACAACAGGAGAGTAAAGACGATAAAGCATGACGGAGAGCAAAGATACGACTGGTGGTTCGAGCCGGCTTTCTACCTGGACTATAATTGCAGATACAAGATAGAACTAGAGAGCAGCGACGAGAGAGTAACGGCATATTTTTGGACTGAGAGAGAAGGCCGTGCTCCAGTGGCAAGTCATGGTCAACCGCAGAGGAGCGACGGTGCTATTCCAATGGAGGAGCATACCGTCTATACTAGATAATCCTGCAGATGCAAGAATAAGTCAATAAGATTGCTTATAGCCTCCTGAATGGCACATTGTAGCCAGCTATGTTCATCGTGATACCCTATGACAATGATAGACAGACCTCGCGATTTCCAGCTGTCACTTACGCATTGATAGCTGTAAATGTCATCGCCTATCTATGGCTTCTGTCATGGAACAGGAATGATGTCATGTCTATTATGGGATTGACACCTTCCCATCCATCCATAGAAAACATTCTGAGTTCCATGTTCGTCCACAAAGACATATACCACTTGGGATTCAACATGCTTTTCCTCTGGCTGTTTGGACCGAGCGTAGAAGATGCACTTGGTCGGCTAGAGTACGGGATTTTTTACTTCGGCAGTGGGTTTGCGGCAGCGTTAATGCACGTTGCTGTAACGCATGGCTTGGTAGCTAATAGTGCTGCAACATATAACAGCTATCTTTCACCCGCTGACATCCCAATGGTTGGAGCATCCGGAGCAATTGCGGGTGTACTAGGTGTGTTTGCGGTGCGTTTTTATAAGACTAGAATTCGCTTATGGTATTTCTTGTTCCTGGTTTTCATCATTCGATGGGGGCGATTCACCATTCCGGCATGGATTGGGCTCACCATCTGGTTCTTCCTGCAGCTCCTGGGTGGTATTCGTGGCATTATCATGCCAGAGTCTGGTGGCGTGGCGTATTGGTCACATATTGGAGGAATGCTTTTCGGCATGATCCTAGCCTCGGCACTCAGGATGGGATTAGAGGGCACTAAGGAATATCTGATGACACATGCCAAGAGTAGTCTGGCATGCGGTACGACCTGGGATGCTGCGGAGAAGTTACTGGCTTTACTGAAATACGAGCCTAACAATGCTGACGCACATCGTGAATTAGCCCGCACCTATGCATTACAGCAGAACACGGCTGAGGCCATTTCTCACTATCTAAAGAGCATGGAGCTCCATCTTCAAAAAGATGAGTGCGAGGAGGCTGTCGAAGACCTTATTCAGCTCAAGCAGTTCTACCCGGGTATTCAGCTTCCTCTCAAACCTGCATATCAGCTAGCCCGCTACCTGTTGGAGAGCAAGAACTATGTACCGGCTCTCTTACTATTAGAAGAGATAGTCGATAGCTATCCTGGCACTGAAGAGTCCGAGATAGCGCTCATGAAAGCCGGAGACATATACCTCACTGAACTAGACAACCCACGCAGCGCCCTGACCTGCTATGAGAAATTTCTGCGTGAGCACCCTGACAGTCCCTACAAAGCCATGGTCGAGCGTTCCTTTTCAAGGGCACAGTCGCGTTTGTACAAAGAGACGCATTAATAAGTAATTCCTGCGCACTGGCGTCACACCAGACCTGTCGCTGCTGAGAAAGATACACACTCATCTGTTGCCGAAGGATTCCGTATGATATATACTGATGTAGTTGGTTACAGTAGCTCTGCTGTTGGCTGGGAAAGAGGTAACGATCATGGTCGTATCCTGGGAAAAAGGTAGGATTGCAATCTCTGCAGTGGTGATAGCAGCAATGGCTATTGCTTGCACGGTTACTTACAAATCGGTAGCTGGTAGCGACAGTTTTAAGCCGCACAAGCTTACCATACTGTTTACAGGCGACGATTGGGGACAGGTTAAACCGTGTGGGTGAGCGCACGATCATGCTGACCTCGGTGGGGTCGCTAGACGCGCAGCTTACATAAAGAAAATTCGAGATAGTGGTGAAACAATCTTATTACTCGACAGTGGGGATACCTGTGGAGGAACCTCTGGAGGGTATGCAGAAATCAAGGTGAGTCTGTATTCCAAAGTCCTGCAACGTATGGGTTATGATGCAATCGGCATGGGCGAATGGGAAGTCAGCTACTTGATGGAATCTGGTGTACCACGCTTCTTCGGCCCGTCTGTTCCTCTCCTGTGCGCAAACGTGGTTGATGCATCATCTGGCAAATTAGTCACACCTGAAGCCTATATCGTTAAGAAGCTGCCAACTGGTTTGAGAGTTGGCATTATTGCCGTGGTTGGTGAGGACAGGTTCGATCAATACTCGCTACAAAGGCTGGGAATACATGTTTTGCCACCAGCACAGGCAATTGCCAAGTACCTTCCGGAGCTGAAGAAGAAGAGCGATCTAATAGTCTTGATAAGTCATACGCAAGCCGATAAAGCCAAACAACTTGCTACTGAAGTTCAAGGAATCGATATCGTTATCGGAGGGCATATATCGCCGCCCACACCAGACTTTCCAGAACAAGCGGGAACAGCTTTATTCATGCACTCGAGGTCTTCTGGGAAATATGTAGGCAAGCTAGTACTTGACATAGGCACAGACCGAAAGATCGCATCATTTACAGGAGAATATGTGCCTATGTCCTCTGAGTTACCAGATGACCCAGAAGTGGCAGAAATGGTGAGACAACACGACCAAGAGGTGGCGGCATTTTACAGCCGGGCAGTTCCCCGACCCGAGGTGAATGTCGGACCCAAGCCGTTTGTATCCTCGGCCAAGTGTGGGGAGTGTCATCCTACCGAATTGGCTTCATGGTCTAAGACCAAACATCGATCGGCATTCGACGCGCTGCGAAAAGACAAGCGGACAACAGACTCAGAGTGTACCAAATGCCATACCACAGCTTTTGGTGAAAGAGGAGGCTTCGTCTCCGAGACCGCAACTCCTCAATTCCTGGGTGTGCAATGTGAAGCATGCCACGGACCTGGTGTCACGCATGTGCGCCGACCTGCAAAAGGGTACGGAATGGTTTCTGAGAGCACGTGCAGAAGGTGTCATGACCAGCCGAATAGTCCAGGATTCAAATATGTCGAATACAGGCAGAAGATAATCCACTCAGCTGATAGTTCAGCGGAGCGAAGTAAACAATAACGGCTATGGAATATGCAAGTGAGATACGGAAATTCCAAAATGAACCGTGAAGAAAAATTCCAAGCAGTTGTTCTAGCAGGCGGATTGGCTGATCCGGAAACGCAAGCGAAGTATTCGATCGAATACCGTGCTGAGATGCCGATTGCTGGGAAGAAGATGGTACAATATGTTATCGATGCTCTTGACAAAGCCTCACACGTAGGTGATATCTGCGTAGTTGGGAATACTAAATGCGAGGGTGTCAACCGGATTATTCCGGCAGGGGGCAGTATGATTGACAACCTTATCGCAGGGATTAATGCTTACGGGAACACAGGCGCCGTTCTTGTTGCTACTGCAGATATTCCGCTCCTAACACCAGAAGCAGTTGATGATTTCATAGAACGCTGTGTCGAGCACGAGGCTGATTTCTACTACCCTATCATCTCAAGAGAATTGAGTGAAAAGCGTTTTCCAGGCATGCGACGCACGTATGCTCGTATCGCTGAGGGGACATATACGGGCGGAAACATAGTGGTAATACAAGGACGGTTCATTTTAGAACACGCAGATTTAATACGTCAGATGATGGAAGCCCGAAAGAACAAGATGCGTCTCGCTCAACTGATTGGGATAAGCATCCTGGTGCGCGCGGTGATTGCCCAGTGCGTATGGGCTCGAGCAATAAGTCTCGGGCATCTCGAGCGGACTGTAGGTCGGATCATGCACGCGAAGGTCAAAGCTGTCGAAACTCCGTACCCCGAAATCGGTGCGGATGTAGACAACGCAGATCAGGCATATTTAGTGGAGAAGGAACTCCAACAACAACTCTCGTGAATGTGTCAGCTAGGTAGAGAAACATGGCAATACTGGAGACCATAACTGGACCCGAGGATATCCGGCGACTTTCAAGGGGACAGCTTGGATTGCTTGCTGAGGAAATTCGGCAGGTGATCGTGGAGCAAGTGGCAAAGACTGGCGGCCATCTTGCTTCAAATCTAGGGGTTGTTGAGCTTACTATAGCATTACACTCTGTTTTTGATCCGACGAAAGATATAATCATCTGGGACGTTGGTCATCAATGTTATCCCCATAAGCTATTGACAGGCAGAGCACACTGCTTCAACACCCTGCGGCAGTTCGGTGGGATAGCCGGCTTTCCCAGACGCGATGAGAGCCCGTGTGATGCTTTCGGCACAGGCCATGCCAGTACGTCTATTTCGGCCGCTCTTGGTTTCGCGAAAGCTAGAGATCTGCGCGGCTCTGACGAACGTGTGGTAGCTATCATTGGTGACGGTGCACTTACCGGCGGCCAGGCGATGGAAGCTATGAACAACGCTGGCCAGCTCAAGACTAACTTGACCGTGATCCTTAATGACAACGAAATGTCGATTTCGAAAAACGTTGGAGCGCTGGCAACCCATCTAAGTAAACTTCGGATGCTTCCTTTGTATAGGAAGATGGAGACGAAAGCAAAGAATGTGATAGAAAGTCTGCCTATGGGTGGAAAGACGCTTTCGCGCACTGCTGAAGGCATCTTGCACGGGGTCACGCACCTGATGGCCGCCCAGACTGGTATAGTGTTCGAGGAAATGGGATTCGCATATCTCGGGCCTATAGATGGTCATGACATTGATTTGCTCACGGAAGTCTTCACTAACGTGCGGAACATCGAAGGACCGGTGCTTGTGCACGTGTTAACCACCAAGGGCAAGGGTTACGAGTATGCTGAAAACAACTCTCGGATATTCCATGGAGTCTCAGGATTCCGCGTTCAAGATGGTGAGTTTGAAGAATCAGCTTGTCGACCTACGTATACAGACGTCTTTGGCGACACTCTTGTTGAGCTAGCTAAAGAAGACAGCCGCATAGTGGCTATCACAGCCGCAATGCCGGACGGCACTGGGTTGAGCAAGTTCGCTCAGCAATTCCCAGAGCGCTTCTTCGATGTTGGTATTGCCGAACAACATGCCGTGACTTTCGCTGCTAGTTTGGCTGCAAGTGGCTTCCGGCCGGTAGTCGCCATATACTCTACGTTTCTGCAAAGGGCATATGACCAGATCGTGCACGATGTATGTTTGCAAAAACTGCCGGTTGTTTTCGCCATAGACCGCGCGGGTATTGTGGGCAACGATGGGCCTACGCACCACGGGGCATTTGATCTCTCATATCTTCGACACATCCCAAACATGGTTGTTGCGGCGCCAGCCGATGGTTTTGAACTAAGGCAAATGCTTCGGCTTGCTATTAACCACAACGGTCCGTTTTCGATAAGGTATCCACGAGAAGCTGCACCGGAACTTCATAGTGGTCTGCAAGAACGCGAAATGGCGTTGGGAATGGCAGAAGTTCTAGCAAATGGAGACGACGTCTGCATACTCGCAGTCGGTTCCGCTGTTGCCATCTGCAGGCAAGCTGTTGAGATGCTTCGCAGACACGAGATTTCTGCCTGTCTCGTCAATGCTCGCTTCGTGAAGCCTCTTGACTCAGAAATCATCATCAGCTTGGCTAGGAAGCACCGATGCCTTCTATTGGTTGAAGAGAACTCAAAGCAAGGCGGCTTTGGGAGTGCAGTGCTAGAATTGTTGGCTGGCTCGGGGATTGACAACATAAGGGTCAAGCAAGTCGGGCTGCCAGATGAGTTTGTGGCTCATGGGAACCAACAGTTGCTCCGCGAACTGCACGGCTTTGAGCCGGAGCACATAGCTCGTGTGGCCGCGGATTTGATCGGACGTCCGCTTGAGTCGCAGCGGTAAGTACAATACCAGTTAATTATCCCCAATATGCACCGGTGCAACCTGCACTATCTGGCAAATAACTCCTTGACTACCACAGGAAGAATCAGTAGAAGATTGTAAGCTTCGGCCCTGAGTGACAGCCCAAGGTACTGTCCAACCATTCCGAGCTGTGCTTTCTTACCCCATTTAGGCATCCAGCGAGGAACCTCGTTCGCATACATCAAATACTCTTCCCCATAAAGCTTCGTCAGCTTACGCTCCTCATGAAGCACAGTGAAATGATATACGAAACAGCATGTAAGGATAATGAACGGTACTAGCCACAGCAATTCCGACATAATTCCAATGCCTATACATATCAGCGTGTTGCCAATATAGATCGGGTTTCTTACATATGAGTAAGGGCCACTACGCGTGAGCTTCATTTCCATTCCGAGTCTAAAATGTAGGTGTTGCTGGGCCCATATCCTAAGCAACAGGCCGAGTAAGTACACTATTCCTCCACCGAGCCAAATAACGTGCCATTTCTCGTACTCCCCCCAAGTCACAAAAATCGCAACCATCAGGGGAACGGCAACCAGCTTATTCCGATATTTGTAGCATTTCTCCAGAAACTTGTCAGACAAACTAGATCTCGTCATCAATGACTCTCCCGTAAAACCTGCGAGCTAGCCTCAAGCCTTCAATCTCGCCAATCTATTCTTAGATAGCCGTCATCTGATTTCCTTTATGCACCTCTAGATCAGACTGACTAGACACAGGTACAAAACTCTGAGTGGTAAATTTGTGTCCAATCTGAATGAGTTACCCAGAACGCTAATTCTCACTTCTCTAGTTGATGCGAATTTAGGACAGTCAAACATATACATTTGCCAATCATGTGTTACACCATCTCTTGGTAGATGCGAAGCATCTGTGATGCGGAGCGCCAACCATGAACCATCAGGGGACGGCGGTTGGATTCTCTCAGATATCAGTCGAACTGATCTTTCAGATAGCTTAGGGAGAAGAACCTTCTGTTCAGGTAGAACCTCTCTTCGTCTGGTCGGTGACTTCGTTCTACCTTGCCGTTGTGGCGAGGAGTAGCCACCGCAATCAGCTTATGCTGGATGTTTTGCTCTTTGACATATTGCTCGAAGGCAGACAGCTTCTTTGCTCCTTGCAGGCGGCTTGTGAACTCGATTCCTGTTGTGACTCCATACGGAGAGTACCTGCCTGACCTCCTCGTATGATATGTTTGCTGGTCACCAGAGGCTGTTCCGGTTGACCAGCGGACTGGCTCCTGGCAAAATAGCTACGGAGCTGTCAGGGGATAGGCTTCGTCCTCCGTGTGGCGTTGACC